>Ga0207847_100091_pt1 | contig 83488 bp, 78 predicted proteins | sample TtaePargueraPR_8_FD_187736 | JGI IMG/M metagenome (GOLD analysis project Ga0207847, IMG submission 187736) | Aerobic enrichment media microbial communities from Bioluminiscent Bay, La Parguera, Puerto Rico - Tt and E1 (SPAdes) | ecosystem: Environmental > Aquatic > Marine > Unclassified ... | reverse complement strand
GAGATGCGCGGCGTCGACGCGGAACACGCCGTCTGCCCGAGCTGTGGGACGCTGAACTCGCTGGTGCTGCTGGAGCTCGACGACCGGTCCCTGGTCGCGATCAGCCGGGCCCGCGTCTGAGGCGGGCCGGCGGGCGCCCTGCGCCCGCCGGTGCCCCCGGTCTAGAACGCGAAGCCGACGTTGACGATGCGCAGCGTGGGCACGTACTCGGTGTCCCACGCGTCGTCCTCCTCCACTCCGACCAGCCGCTTCAGGCCGAAGCCGACGCCGACGTAGAAGTTGTCGTTGCGGCCCATCAGCCAGCTGTGGTTCAGGTCGAAGCCGTAGCCGAAGAACGTACCCTGATCCGGCACGTTGGTCACGCCCAGCTTCACGCCGAACGCCCAGCCCTCCAACGGGTTGCCCTGCGGGTAGAAGCGGAAGAACGCGTCGCCGTTGGCGTAGGTCTCCTCCTCCCCCGAGAAGTCGTTGTCCCACTGGCCGAACGAACCGCCCACGCCGAGAGTGGCGGACTCCGTGATCACGCGCTCGTACTCGGCGTTGAACAGCTCGAGCAGCAGGCCGAACGGATTGGCCGAGATCGCGTTGCGGGCGGGTTCCTGCGCGGCGGCCGGCGCCGCGGCCAGGAGCAGGAGCAGCAGGGCCGGAAGGGCGCGGTTCGACGGCGTCATCGAGAGATCCTGTGCAGCGGGTGAAGCGATGGTGGAGCGGTGAACCGTAGATGTACCAGCGACACCGGGTCGAAAGATCCGCCATCGGCATGCATCTGGCACGTCCTCACGGCCAAAGCGAATCGAGAGAAGGAGTTACGATGCGGTCCGGAGTCAGGAAGCTGGCGGCGGTGGTGGCGCTGGCCGCCGTCGCGGCGTGCGGCGGGAACGACGGGGACGGCACGCCCGGCCCGCGCGGGCCGGACGTTGCGGTCTCGCCGGACAGCGCCGATCCGGGCGAGCGGGTCACGGTGCGCGTGACCGGCTTCTCGCCGGACAACACCATCGTGATCGGCTTCGGGCCGCCCGAGTCCGAGTACGAGGTGGTGCAGCAGGTGCGCACCGACGGCCGGGGCAACGTGTCGGCCAGCATCGCCGTGCCGAGCTGGGCCGAGCGGAATCGCGACTACGTGTGGGTGGCCGCCGACCGGGACAACGAGCCGCGCGTGATCTCCGATCCGTTCCGCGTCACGGCCGACTGAGCAGGTCAGCGAACCGAGCGACCCGCGTCGCTGGCATCGGCCGGGGCAACCTCGCAGAATCGACGGCAACTCCGCAGCATCAGGGGCAACTCCGCAGCATCGGGGGCAACCCCGCAGCATCGGGGGCAACCCCGCGGCATCGGAGCGCATCCCACAGAGCGTTCCGCCGATCCACCAGCGATGTCAGCGACCATGCGACACCAGGCCGGGTTCCTCGTTTCCATCCTGTTCCTCACGGCCGCCTGCGCGGGCGGCGACGCCGCCGGAGAGGGGCCGGAGGTGGTGCGCCGCGACTCCGCCGGCGTGGCCGTCGTGGAGAGCCGCGGCGGCGACCGGCCGCTGGACTGGAGCTTCCAGGAGGTGCTGCGGCTGGGCGGCGCGGACGACGGGCCGGAGGCGTTCTACCAGCCGACGGTCGCGACGGACGCGCGCGGCCGCATCTACGTGCTGGACCGCGGCGAGCACCGCGTCTCCGTGTTCGACACCGCCGGCCGGCACCTGCGCACCTTCGGGCGAGAGGGCGGCGGGCCGGGCGAGCTGCAGATGCCGGGGCAGCTGGCGGTCACCGCCGATGGCGTGGTCGCGGTCCAGGACTGGGGCAAGCACGCGCTGGTGCGCTGGGACAGCGCGGGACAGCCGATCGAGCAGTTCCGCCTGCGCAGCCCCATGCTGTACGACCTGCGCTCCGTCGGCGCGCGGCTGGCAGGCGAGTACGTGACCATGGCCGGCTTCGGCGAGACGGCCGATTCCACGCGCCACACCCTGACCTTCCTCTCGGCCGACGAGAACGACAGCACGGCCGTGGCGCGCGCGGCGGTCGCGCCGGGGCGCGAGATCGACCTCGGCTGCGTCCGCATCGGATCCATGGCGCCGCTGTTCCAGCCGGACCTGGCCTGGGGTGTGGCCGGAGACCGCTTCGTGATCGCGGACGGCGCCGCCTACGAGCTGGAGCTGCGCGACGGGCGCGGCGAGCTGCAGGGGCTGGTGCGGCGGGACGTGGCGCCGACCGCGAGCACGCTCGAGCTGGCCACCCGGGAGGTGGGCGACAGCATGCGCGTCACCTTCGGCGGTGGCCGCGGCTGCGCCGCGGCGCCGGACAAGGTGGTGGAGCAGCGCGGCTACGCCGAGACGGTGCCGGCGGTGCGCTCGGTGGTCGGCGCGCCGGGCGGCGGCTGGTGGGTGTTCCGCGGCGTCGGCGAGCGGGACGCGCAGACCATGGACGTCTTCGCGGCGGACGGCGCCTACGTCGGCACGCTGCCGGCGGACGCGCCGCACCCGCAGACGTTCCTGTCGGACGACCTGCTCGTCACGATCGAGCGCGACGAGTTCGACCTGCCGTACGTGGTGGTCTACCGCATCGTGCGGGAGCCCGCCGAAGACTAGGCGCGGATGCGCGTGGCGACCTCGCGCAGCAGGCGGCTCGGCTCGACCGGCTTGGGCAGGAACGCCGCACAGCCAGCGGCCATCGCGGCGGCGCCCACCGCGCCGTAGCTGTGCGCGGTCATCATCAGGATCGGGATGTCCGCCGTCGCGGCGTCCGACTTCAGCTCGCGCGTCACCTCGACGCCCGTGCGATCGGGCATCGAGTGGTCCAGCACGATGATGGACGGGTGGTACGCGCGCGCGCAGGCCAGCGCGGCCGTCGCGTTCTCCGCCGTCAGGATGCGGTAGCCGTGCTTGCGCAGATACGCGGCGTGCATGGCGAGCAGCTCCATGCGGTCGTCCACCAGCAGCACGGCCGGACCCTCCGACCCGGCGTCGTCCTGCGGCAGCGGTCGCTCGTGCGGCGTGCCGGCCGGCATCGCGGGCGGCAGCGTCTCGCGGGTGCCGGGAGCCGCCTCGGCGATGCGGGGATCGCCCGCGACGTGCCTCGGCGAGACGTAGATCGGATCGTCGTTCCGGCCGCGCCGGCCGAGCCGCAGCCCGATCAGCACGCCGATGAGCGCACCCAGCACCACACCGCCCAGCAGGCCGTAGAGCGCGGCCGTCGGAAACGTCGCAAGTAGTTGCATGGCCGAATACTAGAAGGATTCTGGCCGCGCGTCGAGCCGGTCCGCGCACCGCGCGCGGCCGGGCCGACATCGGCCGGGGGAGCGGGCCGTGGTGATCGGCGGAGCGCGTCCTGCATCATTGCCCCGGCCGCACGAGCGGCGTAGCGTGCCGCGCGTCCGTCCCGAGTTCCAGAGCCCTGGTTATGTACGACCCCCGATCGATTCGGTTCCTCCTGCCGGTGATCCTGCTGGCGTCCGCCTGCGGCGGGGCGACGGCCGCGCCGCCGCAGCCCGCTCCGGCACCCGCGCCGATGGCCGGCGCGGACGCGCCGCCGTACGCCGAGGCCGACGCGGAATTCATGCGGGACATGATCCCGCACCACGCGCAGGCGCTGGCGATGGCGGCGCTGGTGGACGAGCGGACGGAGGACGAACGCATCCGGCTGATGGCCGAGCGCATCGCGGTATCGCAGCGGGACGAGATCGCGATGATGAGCCGCTGGCTGGAGGCGCGCGGCGAGCCGGTGCCGGATCCGGCGCACCACGCGCACGCGGATGCCGCGCACGCGCAGATGATGGGCATGCTGACGCAGGCGCAGATGGAGCGGCTGGCCGCGGCGCGGGGGGAAGCGTTCGAGCGGCTGTTCCTCGAGTCCATGATCCAGCACCATCAGGGCGCGCTGATGATGGTCGATCGGCTGCGGCGGACGGAGCAGGGCGGGCTGGAGCCGGAGATGTTCCAGATCATCTCGCACATCGACGCCGACCAGCGCGCCGAGATCGCGCGCATGCAGGCGATGTTGAACACGATCCAGTGAGGGCACGATGAGCACGACCAGGATGAACGGGATGCGCTGGCGGCTGCTGCCGACCGCGCTGCTGGTGGTGGCGGGCGCGGCATGTGCGTCCGCGCCGGAGCGCGTGGTGACGGCCGAGCCGGTCACGCCGCCGATCACTGAGCCGCCCGCAGCGGACGCGGATCCGCGCGTGGGCCTCGCCGCCGGCTGGAAGGACGCGGGTGAGGCGTCGTGGAACCTGGACCTGGTCGCGCACGTCGACCGGCCGGAGGGCTTCTACGACCCGAACGCGCTGGGCAACCTGCTGCTCGGCAACACGGACCTGGCCTTCCAGGGCAACATCGCGTACGTCGGCAGCTTCCACGGCTGGAACGCCTACGACATCTCGTCGCCGTCGGCGCCGCGGCTGGTCAAGTCGTTCGTCTGCCCGGGCGGGCAGGGCGACCTGTCCATCTGGGGCGACCTGCTCTTCATGTCGGTCGAGATGCCGAACGCGCGCGTGGACTGCGGCACGGTGCCGCCGCAGGGGCGCGTCAGCCCGGACCGGTTCCTGGGCGTGCGCGTCTTCGACATCAGCGACCTGCAGAACCCGCGTCAGGTCGCGGCGGTGCAGACCTGCCGTGGCTCGCACACGCACACGCTGGTCAGCGACCCGAACGACGCGAGCAACGTCTACATCTACGTGTCGGGCGCGGCGGGCGTACGGCCGGCCGAGGAGCTGCAGGGCTGCATCGGCGGCGAGGACCCGCAATCGGCGCTGTTCCGCATCGAGGTGATCCGCGTGCCGGTGAACGCGCCGCAGCAGGCGGCCGTAGTCAGCACGCCGCGCATCTTCGCGGATCCGGCGACGGGCGAGATCGCGGGGCTCTGGCAGGGCGGCGCGTCGGGCGCGGGCACGCAGCAGACGGCGCAGACCAACCAGTGCCACGACATCACGTCGTACCCGGCCATCGGCCTGGCCGCGGGCGCGTGCGCGGGCAACGGCCTGCTGCTGGACATCGAGGACGCGGACGCGCCCACGCGCACGGACGAGGTCTTCGATCCGAACTTCGCCTACTGGCACTCGGCGACGTTCGACGACATGGGCACCAAGGTCATCTACACGGACGAGTGGGGCGGCGGCAGCCAGGCCCGCTGCCGCGAGAGCGACGACCCGCGCTGGGGCGCGAACGCGATCTTCCGCGTCCAGGGCGAGGAGCTCGTGCCGGTCGGCTACTACAAGCTGCCGGCGCCTCAGTCGGCGCAGGAGAACTGCGTGGCGCACAACGGCTCGCTGATCCCGGTGCCCGGCCGTGACATCATGGTGCAGGCGTGGTACCAGGGCGGCGTCTCCGTCTTCGACTTCACGGATCCCGAGAATCCGTACGAGATCGCGTACTTCGACCGCGGCCCGCTCAGCGACCGCCAGCTGCTGCTGGGCGGCTACTGGTCCACGTACTGGTACAACGGCCGGATCTACGGCTCCGAGATCGGCCGCGGCCTGGACGTGTTCCGGCTCACGCCGAGCGAGTACCTGACGCAGAACGAGATCGCCGCGGCAGAGCTGGTGCGCATGCAGCGCTTCAACCCGCAGCACCAGACGCCGTTCGACTGGCCGGCCGATCCGGCGGTCGCGCGCGCGCTGATCGATCAGCTCCAGCGGAGCGATGCGGTGCCGGACGCCGCGGTCGCCGACCTGCGTTCGCGCGTCGACGCAGCGCTGGCCGCCACCGGCCAGGCGCGCGGGACGGCATTCGCCGGCGCCGAGGGCTCGGTCGCCGGCATGCTCGCCAACGTGCAGGCGCCGGCAGAGCGCAGGCAGCTCGAGATGCTGCGCGACGTGCTCGCCGAGCTGCGCGGCTAGGCGCGCAGCCCGTTCGTCGCGGGGAGAGGGAGGGGCGTCGGCCGCTGCGGCCGGCGCCCCTCTGCCGTTGGAGCTCACCTGCCGTTTTCCGCCCACGGAATCGCCCCGCGCGTGTCCGCCGGGCGTGCGCTCTTCCGCAGCATCACCGGAGCATCCTGAAACGGAGGAGTCCGATGATGCAGTCCATAGAAGTGCTGGAGGGGGTGAGCGGCCGGTACCTGGCGGCGGGCGCGGACGGATCGCCCGTGCTGCTGGTGCACTGCTCGAGCGGCAGCCACCGGCAGTGGTCGGCGCTGATGGACGGGCTGTCCGTGCGGCACCGGCTGTTCGCGCCCGACCTGATCGGCTACGGCGAGTCCGACCGCTGGCCTGTCGGCCGGCAGTTCAACCCGTATGTGGACGTGGACCTGGTGCTGGCGCTCATGCGCCGCGTCGGCCGGCCGATGCACGTGGTGGCCCACTCGTACGGCGCGACCGTCGCGCTGGAGGCCGCGCGCGGTGCGCCCGACCTGGTGCGCAGCATGACGCTGGTCGAGCCGGTCACCTTCCAGGTGCTGCGCGCGGCCGGTCGCACCGCCGAATGGCGTCAGGCCGTCGGCGTTGCGCGCCGCGTGCGCGACGCCGTGGCCGCCGGCCGGCCGCGCCGCGCCGCCGCCGCGTACATGTCCTACTGGATCGGCCCGCTGCGCTGGCTGCTGATGCCGCGCCGCCAGCGCGAGGGCATCGTCCGCACCGTCGACAAGGTCGCGCACGAGTTCGGCGCCATCGAGCGGCTGTCCATCTCCGCCGCGCAGTACGCCGAGCTGATCGCGCCCGTCCGTCTCATCGTCGGGGAGCGCTCGCCCCTGGCCGCTCGCGGCGTGACCGAGCTGCTGTCCCGCTCGCTGCCGCTGGTGGACGTGGTGCGGCTGGACGCCGGCCACATGAGCCCGTTCACCCACCGCGACCTGGTCAACGGGCTGGTCGAGGGGCACATCGAGGCGGTGGAGCGGCTGGCCGCGGCCTAGCGGGTGGCACCGCAGGGAGTCCTGCCCGCCGTCGGGATCGAAATGGCGGAAACCGCAGGCACCGGAGTTACGTTGCACGCATGTCCGGATGCGGAGGCGAGCTGCCCCAGCGGGAGGATGCGTACTTGATCGACCTGATCGGATGGCTCGCGACGGCGGTGTTCGTGGGCTCCTACTTCATGAAGGCGGGCGCGCTGCGGCGCATGCAGATGCTGGGCGCGCTGCTGTGGCTGACCTACGGCGTGCTGCTGGACGCGCCGCCGGTCATCGCGGCGAACCTGCTCGTCATGATCGCGGCGGGCTGGACGGCGCGGCGGAACGCGCGTGCGGAGCGGGCCGCCGCCTCGCGTCGTGAGCCGACGAGGTGAAGACTGCCGGAGCGAAGGCATGATGTGACACGGCCCGGCGTGAGCGCTGGCGTGCCGTCCAGCAGCACCCTAGCGTCCATCACTCCCTGAACCCGGACCCTCCATGCACCGCATCGCCCGGCCGCTCGTCGTCCTCGCCGGAACCCTCCCGCTCGCCATCGCCGCCGCGCTCGGCTCGGCGGCCACGCCCCTCGCCGCGCAGCAGTACGAGGCCACGATCCATCGCGACGCGTGGGGGGCGCCGCACGTGTTCGCGGAGACGGACGCCGAGGTGCTGTACGGCATGGCCTGGGCGCTGGCCGAGGACGACTGGCCGCTGATCGAGGCGAACTACCTCAACGCGCTGGGCCGCTCCGCCGAGGCGCTGGGGGAGGAGGGGCTGCGCGACGACTGGATGGCTCGCGCCCTGGACATCGTGCCCCTCTCGAGGGCCGAGTACGAGCGCGCCTCGCCGCGCATGCGCGCGCTGCTGGACGGATTCGCCGCCGGCATGAACGACTGGCTCGCGCAGCGGCCGCTCGGCTCCGCGGCCGACCGGCCGCAGGTGCTCCGACGCATCGAGCCGTGGTACCCGCTCGCGCTGATCCGCTACAAGTACTACCAGAACGAATTCCTGGGCTACGCGGGCCTGAGCGGCCGCTGGGCGCAGCGCCTGATGAGCGAAGGCGTCGGCGGCGGCGACAGCGGCGACAGCGGCAACCACGGCAACGGCGGTGACGGCGGTGACGGCGGTTACGGCGGTTACGCCTTTCATCATGTCGCGCCGGCCGACGCGCGCTATCTGGAGGCGCAGTTCGATCGGGACGGGGTGCGGCCGCGGGGGTCCAACCAGTGGGCGGTCGCGCCGGCGCGCACGGCGGACGGGCGCGCGCTGCTGCTGATCAACCCGCACCAGAGCTTCGTGGGCGTGCAGCGCTACGCGGAGATCCACCTGGACAGCCGCGAAGGGCTGCGCTTCTCGGGGCTGACCGTGTTCGGTTTCCTGCTGCCGTACATGGGCCACAACGACCGGCTCGGCTGGGCCTATACGGACAACTACGCCGACCACAGCGACATGTACGGCGTCCGCTTCGAGGACCCGGCGTCGCTGCGCTATCGGTACGGCGACGAGCGGCGGACGGCGGAGGCGCGGCTGGACACGATCCTGGTGCGGACCGACGCCGGTCTCGAGCCGCGCGAGTTCCGCTTCTGGCGCACGCATCACGGCCCGGTCGTCGGCGTGCACGACGACGGTCGCGCGATCGCGGTGCGGCTGGCGCGCTACGAGGAGGGCGGCTGGTTCGACCAGTGGGACGCGATGATCCGCGCGCGCTCGCTGGACGAGTGGCGCGCGGCGATGTCGATGCTGCGCGTCGCATACATGAACGCGATGTACGCGGACGCGGACGGCAACATCGGCTACGTCTATGGTTCGGCGGTGCCGCGCCGGCTGGAGGGCGTGGATCCGTCGGGTGTGCTGGACGGCTCGGACCCGCGCACGGAGTGGCAGGGTTTCCACGGCTTCGACGAACTGCCGCAGGTCTACAACCCGCCCAACGGCTGGCTGCTCAACACCAACTCCTCGCCGTTCGTCGCCGCGCCGGACCTGCCGTTCGATCGCGACGACTTCCCGGCGTACATGGTCGGCCGGGAGACGGACAACGCGCGTGCGGTCAGCTCGCGGCGCGTGCTGGAATCGTTCGACGGTGACGACTTCGACGATTTCGCGCGGGTGGTGTGGGACAGCCGGCTGAGCGTGGCCGACGAGGCGATCCCGCAGCTGCTGGCCGAGTGGGACGCGCTGCGGAGTGCGCCGGACGACAGCCGGCCCGCCGCGCTGCGGGCCGACGCGCCGGATCACGCGGCGCTGGCCGCGGCCGTGGAGCGCCTGCGCGCGTGGGACCGCGCGAGCGACACGTCGTCCGTGGAGACGACGTGGTTCATTCTGAGCGCCGAACGGCTGGGTCGTGCGCGCGCGGCTGGCCACGCCTACCCGTGGACCGCCACGCTGGCGGACGTGCTGGGCCTGCTCGAGGCGGAGCACGGTAGCGCCGAGGTGCCGTGGGGCGAGCTGAACCGGCACCAGCGGCCGCTGCCCGGGCAGCCGGTGGCGCTGGACCCGTCGCGTGCGAGCTTGGCCGTAGGCGGCGCGCCCGGCGGCCTGGGCTCCATCTTCACGTTCAACGCGCCCGGCTCGGGCGACGCGCAGCCGCGCATGGGCCGCAGCGGCAACTCGTTCGTGAAGGTGGTCGCGTTCGGCGACCCCGTCCGCGCGCGCTCGATCCTCAATTACGGCCAGTCGGGCGATCCGGCCTCGCCGCACTTCTTCGACCAGGCGCACCTGTACGCGCGGCGCGAGTTCAAGCCCGCCTGGTTCTCGCGCGAGGAGGTCGAGGCGAACGCCACACGGAGCTATCAGGTGCCGTAGACGCGCGTGAGTGGGGCGGCCGCCACGGGCGGCCGCCCCGCTCTCTCCGGCGTCAGACCGGCTCGGCCATCGACAGCACCTGCTCGCGCGAGAGATCCATGTCGTGGACCTCTTTCGCGTGCTTCTGCACATCCGTCACGAGCTGGTCGTCCGTGGCGGCGCGGATGGTCTTGCCGCAGTCGCAGGATACCTGTTTCTGGGCCATGGCTACCTCCGTTCGGGGTTGTCGTCGGTCGCGCACCGGATGTATAGGAGAACGGCCTTGGCGGCGTCTCGGTGTCCGCCTGGAAAAACCTTGGAGCCCATGCTGCGCATCTACCTTTCCGGACGGCTGACGCTCGAGTCGGAGCGTGGATCGTTCGGCCCGACCGCGTTTCCCGGACAGCAGGGGCGGGCCGCGTTCGCGCTGCTGGTCGGCGAGCGGCCGAACCCCGTCAGCCGGGCCGATCTGGCGGAAGCGCTCTGGCCGGCTGCCGCGCCGCGCGCCTGGGACGCAGCGCTCAGCTCCATCGTGAGCAAGCTGCGCGGCCTGCTCGGGCGGGCAGGCCTCGACGGCAGCGAAACGCTGGTCTCCGGATCCGGCTGCTACGAGATGCGGCTGCCGCCGGGCACGTGGGTCGATCACGAGGTGGCCACCGACAGCATCCACCAGGCCGAGGCGGCTCTGCGCGCCGCTGATCCGGCCAGCGCCTACGGTCCATCCGCCGTCGCGCACCACATCACGCGGCGGCCGTTCCTGCCCGGGGAGGAGGGGCGCTGGTTCGAGGCGCGCCGGGAGAAGCTGGGCAGCATCCTGGTGCGCGCGCTGGAATGCCGCGCCGAGGTCTACCTGTGGAACGGCGAGCATTCGCTGGCGGTCGAGGCTGCCCGCGACGCGGTCGCACTGCGACCGTTCCGGGAGGCGGGCTATCGCCTGCTGATGCGCGCGCACGCCGCCGCGGGCAACGGCGCCGAGGCGCTGCGCGTCTTCGAACGCTGCCGCGCCCTGATCGCCGAGGAGCTCGGTGCCGGCCCCTCCCCGGAGACCCGGGCGGTGCATGCCGAGGTGCTGGCATCGCTCTGAGGGCGTGATGCGGGGGAACCCCCGCGCGGAATCCGCCGTCTCCCTACATCGCCCGGCTGGCGGGCGCGGCACCTTGGGAGCATCGGGGCGAATCCCGCGAGTGGAGGTGACCATGAGCACCATCGCCCATACGACAGAAGGCGCCGGCCACTACCCGGTCGGCCTGCTGATCCGCGCGGAGCCCGGGCACCGCGATCGCCTGACCACGGCGTTCCGGCCCATCCTCGCAATCCCGCATCTGATCCTGGTCGGCGGACCCCTCGCCGCGCTGACGTCCGTCGGCTGGACGTCCGAGACGGGCTGGACCTGGGAGTGGAGCTGGGGGACGGGCGCGCTGGGTGCCGTGGCGGGCGTGGCGGCGCTGATCGCGTGGTTCGCGATCCTGTTCACGCAACGCCACCCGGACGGCCTCTGGAATCTCGCCGCGTACTATCTGCGCTGGCGGATCCGCGCGCTGTCCTACCTCATGCTGCTGCGCGACGAGTACCCACCCTTCGGGGAGGGCTCGTACCCCATCGAGCTGGAGCTGCCGCAGCCCGAGGGCGAGCGCGACCGGCTGACCGTGGCGTTCCGCATCGTGCTGGCGATCCCCCACCTGATCGCGCTGTGGGTGCTCGGGATGGTGTGGGCACTGGCCACCATCCTCGCCTGGTTCGCCATCCTGCTGACCGGCCGCTACCCGCAGCGGCTCTACGACTTCAGCCTGGGCGTGCTGGGCTGGGGCGCCCGCGTGGAGGCGTACGTGCTGCTGCTGCGCGATGAGTATCCACCTTTCGCGCTCCAGTGAGGGAGGGCGTCATGCGCATCACGAGACGGGCGTTGCTGGAGTGGGGACCGCGCCTGGTCGGCGTGGCGGTCGTGCTGTTCGTCGCGAGCTTCGCGCTGGACGCGTTCAGCGGGGACGGCCCCTTCTGGGCCGAGGCGTTCGGCTTCCTGATCCACCTCGCGCCGGCGCTGCTGCTGCTGGCCGTGGTCACCGTCGCGTGGCGCTTCGCATGGGTCGGCGCGGTCATGTTCATCGGCCTGGCCGCCCTGTACGCGGCGGCCGCGGCGGGGCACCTCGCCTGGATCCTGATCATCGCGGGGCCGATGGCGCTGGCGGGCGCGCTCTACCTGCTCAGCTGGCTGGCGCTGCGCGGGGATGCGGCGCACCACCTGTAGGGCGAATCGCGTCGCTGGCGGCGAGGGCGGCAGCGACGGCGGCGCCCAGCGCGAGCGGAGCGCCGCCCTCCGTCGTCAGGACTCCCGGCGCGACGTCAGGAACGCGCCGCCCAGCACCAGCGCCGTGCCGAGCAGCGCGAACGGGGACAGGCGCTCGCCCAGCAGCAGCACGCCCAGCGCGATGGCGACCAGCGGCACGAAGTAGATGGCCACCGTGCCGCGCGCCGCGCCCACCCGCCCGACCAGGTTGGTCATCAGCCAGAACGCGATGCCGGTGCTGAGCACGCCCAGCGGCAGCATGGCCAGCGCCGGGCCCCACGCGAACGAGGAGCCGGGCAGGCTCCACAGGCCGAACGGCACCACCACCAGCAGCGACGCGAGCTGCGCGCGCAGCAGCACCGGCAGCGAGCCGTACTTCTGCTGAAGCGGCACCGCCACGTTGGTGGCCAGGCCGTAGAGGATCACCGCCAGCACCACCAGCCCCACGCCCAGCGCGCTGCCCGAGCCGACGCGCACCTCCGGCCACGAGATCGCCACGACGCCCGCGAAGCCGATCAGGATGCCGAAGCGCTGCGCACGACCCGGCCAGCGCCGCAGCAGGACGGTGGACCACGCCGCGGCGGCCAGCGGCACCGCGCCGTTGATCATGCCCGCCACCGCCGAGTCGACCCACTGCTGCGCCAGCGGGAACAGGATCAGCGGGATGCCCATCCAGGTCAGACCCAGCACCACCACGCGCGGCAGGTCCTCCCGCTCCACCGGCCGCCGGGCACGCGGGATGAACGCCAGCGCGGCCGCGCCCAGCGAAAGACGCAGCATCGCGATCAGCCCCGGCCGGAAAGACTGGAGGCCGATCTCGATCAGCATGAACGACGAGCCCCAGATGGCCGCGACCGCCGCCACCAGCGCCCACTCGCCAGGACCGAACGCCGCCGTCAGCCCGCCCGGCGCCGTCTGGATCAGTCGGCCGCGCGGCGCCCGCGGGGCGACCGTGCCGCCATTGCCCATGTCAAATCCCCGGTCGGATGGAGGTACGATGCAGGAGCCTGCGCGGATCCAGCGCCCCACGGGACATGCGCGCTCCGGAAACGATCGCCATCAGCCCTCCCCCCGCTGTCGCTCTCGAAAGCGCCGCACCTTCGCGCGGTTGCCGCAGTCGCCCATGTCGCACCAGCGGCGGCTGCGGTTGCGACTCGCGTCGATGAACAGCCAGCCGCAGTCGTCCGCGTCGCACTGCTTCAGGCGCGGCCGCTCCTCCGACGTCAGCAGCTCGCCCAGCGACCAGACCACCGGCCAGAGCGGATACTCCAGCGGATCCGCCGAATCCTCCCAGCTCCACTCGCACGAGTCCGGGCCGATCCGGATCGTGCGATGCCGCGCCGCCTCCGCCAGCAGCCGGTTCAGCTCCTCCGCGTCCGCAGCCGCCGGCTCCTCCCCCGCAGCCGCCGCCGAGAGGATGCGATACAGCAGCGGCCGCAACGCGCGGGCACGTTCCAGCACCCGCTCGGCCCGCTCCGGCTGCTCCGCCGCCAGCTCCCGCAGCCGATGGATGGACTCACCGATCACGTCGTGGCGTCGCGCCCAGACCAGCAGCGCCTCGTAATCGGGCAGCCGCTCGTTGTCCGGATCCCGCTCCTGCCACTTCGTGGTCTTCGTCAGCTCGATGCACGGCCAGCTCGTTCTCATGCCGCAATGTAACCACCAAAGCCTTCTTGACAAGTTACTGTCCGCCCGCGCATGCTGTAACCGCATACCAAATCGACGGTGGTTACATCACCCCGACAACGTGGACACCATGATCGTACGGAGCTGGCGAGGCGCGACACGCGCCGGGGATGCAGAGGCGTATCTGGACTATCTGCGGCGGACCGGGATCCGAGAGTATCGCGCGACGCCCGGCAATCGCGGAGTGGTGGCGCTGCGTCGCCTGAATGGCGAGCGGGCCGAGTGGGAGCTGCTCAGCTTCTGGGACTCGCCGGAGGCGGAGCGTGAGTTCGCCGGCCCCGACGCGACGCGCGCGAAGTTCTACGGCGACGACCATCGCTGGCTGGTCCAGGCCGACGCGGCCGTGGAGCACTACGAGGCGGTCTTCTCGGACCTGCCTCCTGCCCCCGCACGAGCAGGCATCCTGGCGCGCGTGCTCGGCGCCGTCGCGGGCGCGGAATCCATGTCCCGCACGCGCTGATGCCGTCGTGAGGTCCGACCTCCGGATGCCGCTCGCATCCGGAGGTCGGGCTGCGATGGTGGCGGGGTGGCCGGTGGAGCCGGACGGCGCGATCCCTAAGCCGGGCGCGACCTGAGGATCCCTGCCGCGAACCACACCAGCGACGCCGCCCACAGCGCGTACGCGATGGCGCGCACCGGGTGCATCGCGATCGACTCGATGGCGGCGCCCGACTCGCCCATCGCCGCGAGCAGCGTGCGCGAGATCTGCTCGGCCGTGAACCAGCCCCACAGCACGGCCGCCCACACCATGCCCAGCCGCTTCCACAGCGGCGGCGAGAGCGCGGGCGGCAGTCGGCGCACGTTCATCCAGCCGACCACCAGCGTGAACGCGTACATGCTGGCGATGGTGAACGGCCCCGCGATCAGCACCAGGAAGTCGGGCTGCAGCGCGTCCACCCCCGCGCCGCCGGTCCACGACACCAGGATGATGGCCATCGAGCCGACCACCAGGAAGGTGAGGAAGAACAGGAACGTGCGCTTGATGGTCCAGAAGCGCGTCCTGCGGCCGTAGCGCTCGTAGAACACGGTGCCGGCGATGCGGGTCACGGTGTCCACGATGCCGAGCTGCGTGGAGAAGAGTACGAACGCGCCGCCGAGCAGGAACACCACCTCCAGCCAGAGGCCGCCCACCTCGCGCAGCGCGGCGCCCTGCAGCGCGACCATGTCGGTCAGCCGACCGGCCAGCTCCGGGTTGTTCGAACCGAGCGTGGACGTGACCAGCATGGACGTGATCACCACGCTGACCAGGATCAGCGCCACGAACGTGACCAGCAGTTCCTGCTCGGCCGTGCGCATCCAGGCGCGGAAGCGCGCGAGCGACAGCGGCGACCGCGGGTCGAAGGCGAAGCCGGTGCCGCTCACCTCCTCGTTCTTTCCGCGGATCCCGGCGATGCGCCCCTGGTATGCGCCCATGCCGAAGCCCTTGTCGCGCAGCCAGAGCGACTGCGCGAGCAGCAGCGTGCCGCCCGAACCGGCGTAGGCCACGGCGATCAGCAGCGTTGGGAACTGCTCACCCGTCAGCAGCTCCGGCGGCGCGCGTCCGACCACGACCGCACCCTCCAGCAGCGCCAGCACGTCCTGCGGCAGCACGCCGGCCACGAACAGCGCCAGCCCGAGCAGCGGGAAGAAGCCCAGCACCAGCGCGATCTCGAAGCGCTCCAGCGCGTTGTAGACGATTTTCGAGACGGCCAGCCCGACCCAGATGAACGCGAGCATGACCAGCGCGATCGGCTGCCAGGGCAGTCGCGTGCCCGTCGCGACCTCCACGATGCGGCCGGTGAATTCGGCGGACTGCGACGCCCAGCCCGGCCAGAGGAAGCTGATCAGCGTCGCGGCCAGGAAGAACCAGGGCCAGAACGCGTGGCGCGTCAGCCGCGCCATGCCCGCGAACACGGACTCGCCCGTTGCGATGGTCCAGCGCTCGATCTCGCCGATGACGACGAACTGCGTCAGCACGCCTACCCAGAACAGCCACCAGATCGAGTAGCCGTTCACCGCGATCAGGTTCGGCCAGAGCAGGAACTCGCCCGCGCCCAGCCCCATGCCCAGCGCAATCACCGACGGCCCGACCAGGTGCGCCAGTCGCGGCACGCGCGGCACCGCGTCGTGCAGGTGCAGCGCGGGGCCGGTGCCACGCGCGGGGAAGTGCGCGGGATCATCCGGCGCCTCGGCCAGCGCGGCCGTATCCAGCGGCTCGTACACGCCGTCGCGGAAGCGCCGGCCCTCCTCGTCCGTGCAGCGGATGTCGTCGGTCATTCTGTCGGGGCTTTGTCGTACGGGGCGGGGTGCGGTGCACGCTACGGCGACCGGTCCGGCGTTACAAGCGTTTTCTGTCCGGTTCGTCCTTCCGGCGGATGCGGCTCTCTGCTCGCCGGCGCTCGACTTCGTGGCCGGTGGGACATTGGTACTGTCCGCGGCGCCCGACCGCCGGTTCGAGCTTCGCTGCTGTCGGGGGTCCTCACGGAACCAGATGCAGCAGGGCAGCCGGGCGGGGGGTGTCTTCCGGCGCGGCTGCTTCGACCCGGTCACGCCTGCCGTTCTCCGGACGGTAGCCCCGACCGCCCATGACGAGCCGAACCGCGGCGATCGCGAAGCTCGAACACGTAGTCGGGCGCCGGCATCAGTACCAATGTCCCACTGGCAACGCGTTCGAGCGCCGGAAAGCCGAGAGTCGCATCCGTGAAAGCGAAACCGTACGACTCTTGCACCCCTGCTGCGGACGAGGCGACCGAAGCGACCACCGCAGCGAAGGCAGGCAGCATCATGGAGCGCACCGGCAACACGATCGGCAAGGAAGGGCGGCGCCAGGGCGACACGGATCCGGACCGCCGCAACGACAAGCCGCGTCAGCAGGAGCGGCTGGCGGACAGGGAGATCGAGGAGCAGCGGCGCGAGGCGGGCGAGCGCGCGCCCGCGCCGGCCGATCCGAGGAGCGATCGGGTGGAGCAGGACCCGGCCGGCACCAAGCCCGGCACCAGGTCCACGCTCGAGCACTCGGACGTCGACGCCGAACGCTGATCCGATCGCGGCACGATCGGGGGGCGCGGGATCAGGAAGCTGATTCCGATCCCGCGCCTGACGGTCGCTCGATGCGGTAGCGCACGACGCGCTGCACGCCCAGTTCGTCCGCGACGATCAGCCACATCGAGTCGCCGCGTACGACCGGCCACGGCCAGGTGACCGCGCCCTCCGGCAGGGCGATGCGGGCGAGGTAGCGGCCGTCGGGGTCGAAGAGGTCGAAGACCGGCGGCTCCTCCCAGCGCACGACCGGCTGCCCGCTCTGCCGCTCCTGCTCCAGCGCCTCCTCGTCCGTCATCGCGTCCTCCCCCGGCATGGACACGTGCACCCAGACGCGGCCGTCGGCGTCGACGAACAGGTCCTTCCAGGGCGTCTTGGTCTCCGGGATCGGCGGGCCGTTCCAGCGCCACGCGCCGAAGTTGTTCTGCATGTTGCGCGTGATCTGCGCCTCCCGCTCGGCCGCCTCCTGCGGCAGCACGGCGACGGGTTCCGCGGCGCGCGCCAGGCGCAGCACGCCGTCCGGCCGGTACAGGTCCACCGCGTAGCGATCGGTGGTGCCGCCGACGAAGTAGCCGTGCGGGCTGTAGCTCCAGCGGATCTGGCCGGTGAACGGCACCATCTGCGACGAGCTGCCGCCCTCGCTGCTGCCGGTCACGGTCGCCGCCTCGTAGTCCCAGGTCGGGACGATCAGCGTGTCCGTGTGCTCGCCCGAGGGCGTGAAGTGCGCCAGCCCGTAGCGCCACTGATCGACCGACACGCCGGACTCGAGCAGGATCAGCGTATGGACGTGCCCGGCCGTGTCCACGTACGTCTGGCGGCCGGTCGACAGCCCGCTGGACAGGCGCCAGGACGGCTGCGACTGGAGGTCCGCGCTCCACACCTCGAAGCGGCCGTTGCCCGGGTCGCGCACCACGATGCGGCCGTCCGGCAGCTCGTCCACCGTCTCGGGACGGCGGTACTCGCCGGGACCGCCGCCCTCGCGCCCGATGTCGCCCACGTGCGCGCCGTCGGGTGAGTAGCGGCGCAGCACCGGCACCTGCCCGTCCAGCACCAGCAGCTCGCCGTTCTGCCGGACGGCCAGGGCGCGCACGCGGCCGAACATGTACGCGTCGTCGCCCTCCTCCACGCCGACCGACATCTCCGGCACCAGCCGCACGCTGTCGCCCCACGCGCTGCCGGAAACCGTGCGAACGACGATGGTGTCACCGACGGTATCGGTCTCGGCCACCCAGCCGCGCGCGGCGTCGGCGGGCGCGTCGGCGCATCCGGTCAGCGTGGCGATCGTGCAGGCTGCGGCGATGGTTCGGCGCATGGCGGTTCTGGGATCAGGGGGCTCGGCGGCGGCGCATCGGACTTGGGATGCCGCCCTGCTCCATATGGTTGATTCGGGTCTCGGCTCGCCGGCGCTCGAACGCGCGGCCGGTGGGACATTGGTAGTGTCGCCGGGCCTCGACCACGATCTCGAGCTTCGCGGTCGGCGCGGGTGCCTCACAGCATCCATGTTGCGCCCCCGCCCAGACGGGATCGTGCTCGCCGCAGGTTGGCCGCTGCCCGCATTCCCGGTAGGGGGCGGGATCCCGGCTCTGGCCGTCGGCCCAACGGTGCGGCTGTGAGCCCGCCCGCGCCGACCGCGAAGCTCGAGCAGCGGGCCGAGCGCCGCGAACAGTACCAATGTCCCGCTGGCAAGGCGTTCGAGCGCCGGGCAGTGGAGAGCCGTACGAAGCAAGACCCCGGACCGCACCGCCGGATGAGCCCGCGAAACTGGACGCGACGGCGCCGCTCCGTTAGCCTGCAGGAGAGCCCGCCCCGGGTCCTCCCACACAGAAAGTCATGCGCATCACCTCCGCGAAGCTGCGGATGTACATCCGAACGATCGGCGTGCTGCTGCTCGTCCTGTCCCCCGTGCCCGCCGGCGCGTCCGACCCCTTGCCGCCCGCCGGCGACGAGGTGGACGAGGCGGTGGAGGCCGCGCTGACGGCGCTGTCGCCGCGCGTCGGCCGCACCAGCCATCCGCAGGCGCTGCGCACCGCGTTCCGCGCCTACTACGCGTACCGCGCCGCGCACGGCGAGCGGGTCACCAAGCCGTACCTCTACTTCGTCGACTACGGCCTGACCAACAGCCAGCGCCGCGGCTGGATCTTCGACATGGAGCGGCACACGCTGGTCGAGGGGCCGTTCACGGTGGCGCACGGCACGGGCTCGTCCCGCGGCCGCAACGGCGCGCCGACGCGCTTCTCCAACCGGCCGGGCAGCAACGCCACCTCGCTTGGCCTGTTCCTGACGCAGGAGACGTATCGCTTCAGCGGCCGCGCCAACGGCCGCCGCTACACCTCGGTCGGGCTGCGCCTGGCCGGGCTGTCCGGCGAGTTCAACGACGCCGCCCGGCGCCGCGGCGTGGTCGCGCACGGCGCCCCCTACGTCACCGCGCGCGACGCCGGCCGCAGCCAGGGCTGTCCCGCGCTGGAGCAGGCGCGCGCGCACCGGCTGCTGCCGATGATCGCCGAGGGATCGCTGGTCTTCCTCTACTCGCCCAACGACGCCGACTGGCTCGCGCGCGGGCCGTGGGCGGGCGGCGGGATGAGCCGCGGCCTGGCCAGCAGCGCACGGCGTTAGCGCCGGCGGCCGGCCGGGCTCCGGCTGGCGCCGGCAGCCGTCAGGGCTCGCCGCCGCGCTCGCCCGCCAGCACGTACTTCGGGATCGCGCGCAGCGTCTCCAGCACCTCTTCCGACGCGCTGTTGGCCAGCCAGATCACGGCCAGATCGTCCGCGGGATACCACTGGTAGAGCGCGCGGAAGCCGCGCAGGCTGCCGAATGCGAAGACGTACCAGCGATCCGCCAGCGGCCCCCGCGCCGCGTACTCCGCCAGCCAGCCCATGCCGTACGGCGTCAGGCGTCCGCCCGGCAGCTCCGGCGGCCGGCTGGCCAGCGCGAGCAGTGAATCGCTGACCACGCGCCCGCCGCGCAGCGCCTCGTGCCAGCGCTCCATGTCGGACAGGCTGGCGTACACGCCGCCCGCGCCCGTGGTCGACGATGCATAGTCCCACGGCTCGAAGCCGCCCGCCCCGGTCGGCCGGTGCCCGATCGCGCGGGGCCGTTCCGGCGGCCCCCCCACCGCCACGACGGCGTCGCGCATGCCGAACGGGTCGAGGAAGCGGCGGCGCGCGTACGCGTCGAACGGCTCGCCCGCGACGCGCTCCACCAGCAGCGACAGCAGCACGTAGCCGGAGTTGCTGTATCCCGCGCGCGTGCCCGGCGCGAAGCGCAGCGAGTCCGCCTGCTCCAGGATCGCCAGCACGTCGGCATTCGTATAGGCGCGTTCCTCGCCGGCGACGTCGTAGTGGTCCACCAGCCCCGACGTGTGGTCGAGCAGCTGGCGCACGGTCACGTCGCGCGCGTAGGTGGGCACGAGATCGCCGAGGTGGCGACCGATCGGGTCGTCCAGCGACAGCCGGCCGTCATCCACCAGCGACAACACCGCCGCCGCGGTGATCATCTTGGCCGTGGACGCGATGTAGAACGGCGTCCCAACCGTCACCGCGTCGCCAGACTCCGCCGACGCGACGCCGTACGCGCCGCGATGCAGGACGCGTCCGTCGTGGATCACAGCCAGGGCCAGACCGGGCGTCGCCTCCCCCACCAGCGAGTTCGCCAGCGAGTCGATCCACTGATCGTGCGGCTGCTGCGCGTTGACGGGCGCGGCGGCGAGCGCTGCCAACAAGGTGGCGAACAGGGCGGGCGGGCGAATGGTCACGGTCGGCTCCGGGCTGGTGAGCATCGGTTCGACGGCGGCGCCGGAGGGGTCCGGCTCTCGGGTGCGGCGCACCGGCGTTCGGACTCCCTGCACCGATGATGGGTTGCCCGGCCCGCCGCCGCACCTTGATCCGCGGCGGGCGCGAGCCGCACATTCGAGCGTCCCTGCGGTTTCCCCACGCCTGCGGAGGCTCCCATGCGCATGGCCCGCGTCGCGGTGGTGGTGGCGGTGATCCTGGCGGTTCCCCTCATGGTCGCGGCGCTCGCCGGCCCGTTCGTCGTCGATGCCGCGCCGTCAGGCGCCGCACCCGCCGCGGCTGCCGCGGCGGCGTCCGATGAGGCGAGGCCGCCGGTCGTGGTGCAGGCGCTGCTCGGCGACGTCGATCAGGTCGAGAGCAAGCTGATGTCGCTGTCCGAGGCGATTCCCGAGTCGGCGTGGCAGTGGCGGCCCGCCGACGGCGTGCGCTCGGTGGGCGAGGTGGTCATGCACGTCGCCGCCGACAACTGGTTCATCCCCGCCATGGTCGGCTTCGCGCCGCCCGCGGAGACGGGCATATCCGGCGACGACTACGAGAGCGTGATGGCCTACGAGGCGCGGGAGATGTCCAAGGCCGAGGCGCTGGCCACGATGCGCGCCTCCTTCGAGCACCTGCGCGGCATCATGAACGGGCTGGACGAAGCGTCGCTCGTCGCCCGTCACGACGTGTTCGGAACGGAGATGAGCGGCCTTGAGCTGTGGGTGATGACCACCACCCACCTGCACGAGCACCTCGGCCAGCAGATCGCCTACGCGCGCAGCAACGGCGTCGTGCCGCCCTGGAGCCAGTGACGGACCCGACCACCGCCCGGAGGATCACATGCACGTTCCGACCGCAGGACTGATCGCTCTCGCCGGATGCGTGCTGTCGGCCGTTCCGGCGGCTGCGCAGCGACAACCGATCCTGGACGTGCACGTGCACGCGCTGCCCGCGGACGCCCAGGGCCCGCCGCCGCTGGCCATGTGCACCCCCATCGATCCGATGCCCGTCTGGGACCCGACCTCGCCGTACGGCGCGTCGTTCATGCGCCAGTTCAAGGACCCGCCGTGCGACGATCCGGTCTGGTCGCCGGAGACGGACGAGGCCGTGCTGAGCCGGACGCTGGAGGTCATGGAGCGGCGCAACGTGATCGGCGTGCTGAGCGGCACGCCCGAACGAGTCGCGGCGTGGCGGGCGGCGGCACCCGGACGTTTCATCCCGGGCGTCATCGTGAACCCCGGCAATCCCGCGAGCGACTGGCCGATCGATTCGCTGCGCGCCTGGCACGCCGCGGGGCGGCTGCAGGTGCTGGGCGAGGTCACGAGCCAGTACTCGGGCATCGCGCCCGACGACCCACGCATGGAGCCGTACTGGGCGTTCGCCGAGGAGATGGACATCCCGGTCGGCATCCACGTCGGCACGGGGCCGCCGGGCGTGATCTATCTCGGGTCCGAGGGTTATCGCGCCCGGCTGCACAGCGCGCTGACGATGGAGGAAGTGCTGGTCCGGCACCCGCGCCTGCGCGTCTACCTCATGCACGCCGGCTACCCGATGCTGGACGACCTGCTGGCGCTGCTCTACGCGCACCCGCAGGTACACGTGGACGTGGGTGTCATCGCCTACACGCAGCCGCGCGCGGCCTTCTACAGGTTCCTGCGCGGCATCGTCGAGGGCGGCTTCGTCGATCGCGTCATGTTCGGCTCCGACCAGATGGTGTGGCCGGAGACGATGGAGCGCGCGATCGACGTGATCGAGGACGCGCCGTTCCTGAGCGACGCGCAGGAGCGGGCCATCCTGTACGACAACGCCGCGCGCTTCCTGCGGCTGACGCCGGAGCAGATTTCGGCGCACCGGGGCATGTGAGGGGACCGGCCGCGGACTCCTGCCGGGACGTCAGGCCGGCTTCACCGCCCGCATGACGATGGAATGCGCGCCGAAGCCCGCCGCCGTCTCCCGTGTGGATTCACTGTCGCTCGCGGCGAAGTAGTCGAGCCGCCGATCGCTCAGCGCCTCCACCTCGGCGAAACCGGCGTGCCGAAAGCTGTCCAGGTACCGGTCCAGCGTGGTGGCGCCGACGATGCACTCGGCCCAGAGCTGCGGCTGTGCCCGGCACGCCTCCGACGGCATGTCGCGCACGACGATGTCCGCGATCTGCACGCGGCCGCCTGGCCGCAGGACCCGATGAATCTCCCGTGCGGCGGCGTCCTTGTCCGGCACCAGGTTGATGACACCGTTGCTCGTCACCACGTCCACATGCTCGTCGGGCAGCGGGACGGACTCCGCGCGGCCGTCCACGATCTCCACGTTGTCCGCGCCAGCTGCTCGCGCATTGGCCAGGCACTTCTCGCGCATGGCGCGCGTCATGTCCAGGCCGATCACGCGCCCCTGCGCGCCGACCCGTCGCGCGGCGATCAGTACGTCGGTACCCGAGCCGCAGCCGATGTCCAGCACCGTATCGCCCTGCTCCATGCCGTCCGCGGCGAACGGGTAGCCGACGCCCGCGAACGACTCGACCGCGCTCGGCGGCAGCGCGTCGATCTCCTCCGTCGGGTAGCCGACCCACTCGCAGGCCGCCCTCCCGGTCGGGAAATGGAATCCCGCGCCGGGCCGCGTGGCGACATCCGTGTACATCGCCTGCACGGCGCGGGTCACGCGGTCGTTCGTTGTGACGTGCATGACTCAGCTCCCGGGATCCGGATTCGCTGTCGTGGCCGCATGGTCGATCCGTGCGGCGCGGCGCGGCGCGGGCACCAGCATGGGTACGCGCCGCTGGTACTTCTCGTAGTCGGGGCCGTGGAAGGCGGCGAGGTCCCGCTCCTCGAGGCGGATCGCGAGCAGGATCCAGGACGTCCATACGCCCGCAAACAGCAGGTGCCCGACCGTCATGGTCGGCGTGGCCCAGAACGCCATGAGGAAGCCGAGGTAGAGCGGATGTCGGACGTGACGGTACAGGCCGGGCGTCTCGAACGCGGGCGGCTCCAGCTGGCGGCCGCGCAGACCTGCCCAGACCTGCTTCAGGCCGAACAGGCGGAAGTGGTCGATGAGGAAGGTGGACAGCAGCACCACGCCCCAACCGGCCCCGAAGAGCGTCCAGAGCAGGAAGCGAAGGGCGGGTGCCTCCACGGACCAGATGGTTTGCGGCAGCGGACGCCAGGCCCACATCAGGAGGGCGAGGACCAGAGACGCGGCCAGCACGTACGTGCTGCGCTCCAGCCAGCCCGGCACGATCCTGCGCCATCGGCGCTTGAAGCCCTGCCGGGCCATGACGCTGTGCTGCACCGCGAAGAGCGACAGCAGCCCGACATCGATCAGTATGGCCAGCGCCACGGGGGCGGCAGGGCCGGTGTCGATGCTGCGCGGGACCACCAGGTCTCCCACGAAACCGATCAGCCAGAGGAAGACGCCGAGGAAGAAGAGGTAGGCTAGGGTTCCGTACAGGAATCCGGCGAGCTTCTTCATGGGCGCCTCCTTCGCGTCCGGTGAGTGTCACCCGAAAGCTAGGGGGTGGCGCGCCCGCCCGAATGAGACGGAAGTCCCGGATCCCGGGCGGATCGCCGACGGCTAGCCGGGACCGGGGTCCCGACCCAGACCGGCCTCGCGGCCGAGCACGATGGCCTCCGGGCGGGTGCGGGCGGGCAGCTTGCCGAGCACCCGCGACAGGTGGTTCTTCACGGTCTTGGCGGTGATGCCCAGCGCCTCGGCGATCTCCGGGTTGGAGCGGCCCGCCGCGACCAGGTCTAGCACCTCCCGCTCCCGCGGCGTCAGCGGGTCCAATACGGACGCGGGCGGGGGACTGCCCGCGTCCGCATCCCCGCGGCCCAGGAAGCCGCGCACCTCCGCCAGGAAGCGGGGCCACGCCGGTTCGCTCTCGATCAGCACGTGGTTGCGGCTGTCCAGCGGAACGAAGCGGGCATTGGGCAGCATGCCCGCCAGTGTGCGGCCGGCGTCGAAGGGGATCACCTCGTCGTGACGGGCGTGCAACACCAGCGCCGGGCACTTCACGTGCTCCAGCAACGGCCGCACGTCGATGTCGCCGAACTCCCGCTCCAGGCGTACCGCGATGTGCGGCGATGTCGTCTCGCGCTGCAGATCGTTGAACCAGGCGACCTGCTCGGGCGAGCCCTCCGGCAGGAACATCGAGGTGAAGACCTGGCGAAAGGCGGGGTTGTCGCGGCCCCATCCGTCGGCGATCAGCTGGATCAGCGCTTCTTCTCGCCGGCGGAACTCCGGGTCCCCGCGGTGTTTCCACCCGGCGGCGTAGCTGCCGTACAGCACCACGCGGCTGACCCGCTCGGGGTGCCGTGCCGCGTAGGCCAGCGCCACCGGCCCGCCCTGGGACATGCCGAACAGCGGGAACCGCTCGAGCCCGGCCGCATCCACCACCGCCTCCAGGTCGGCCACCCAGGACTCGAACGACAGGTCCACCACGTCGCGGTCCGACAGGCCGCAGCCGCGTTCATCGTAGCGGTACAGGCGGAACGACGCGGATAGCTCCGTCAGCCAGTGCCGCCACACCGGACTGTCCCAGTCGAACTCCAGGTGCGTCAGCCAGTGCGCGGCCTTCACCAGCGGTGGACCGGAGCCCGACACCGCGTAGGCGACCATCGTGCGATCGCGCGAACGTGCGAAGCGGATCGATTGGGGCATGCAGGGAGGTTCGGCGCCGCCGCCCATCGTCGCAACAATCGCCGGCCACGGTGCCTCGGCGCTGCGGTGCTGCACCGGGCCCGGTCGGTCCCCTGCCGGACCCATTGCGCCGCGTGGGGCGCAGCGCGATGGTCCTGACCGCCGCCATCCACGAACTCGAGCCTTGTGACGAGCCGATGCACCGTGCGCTACGCCGCTCCGCGCTGCTGCTGACATTCGGCCTCGCCGGTTGCCACGGCACGGCGACGCCACCGGCCCGGCCCGCCGCCGATGCCGAAGCCGCGCGCATCGCCCGCGTCGAGTCCGGCCTGCTGCGCGTCAACGTCGTGCGGAGCGAGCCGTCGCGCATGGAGCTGCGCCAGCGGATGGACGACTACAACGTGCCGGCCGTCAGCGTGGCCGTCTTCGACAGCACCGGCATCCTGTGGGCGCGCGCGTGGGGCGAGGCGGCGCCGGGCGTGCCGGCGGACACGGCCACGCTGTTCCAGGCCGCGTCGATCAGCAAGCCGGTCGCGGCGGCGGGCGCGCTGCGGCTGGTGGAGCGCGGCGTGCTGGACCTGGACGGCGACGTGAACGCCCGACTCGAGTCGTGGCGCGTGCCCGAAGGCGCGCAGACCGCGGACGCACGCGTGACGCTGCGCCGCCTGCTCAGCCACACCGCCGGCACCACCGTACACGGATTCCCCGGCTACGCGGCGGGCGCGCCGCTGCCGACCGCCGTGCAGGTGCTGGAGGGCGCCGGCCCGGCCAACACCGACCCCGTCGTCGTCGATACGCTGCCCGGCTCCGGCTTCCGCTATTCGGGCGGCGGCTACACCATCGCGCAGCAGCTCATGGTGGACGTGACCGACCGGCCGTTCCCCGAGCTGATGCGGGAGCTGGTGCTGGAGCCGGCGGGGATGCGCCACAGCACGTACGCGCAGCCGCTGCCCGCCGCGCTCGCGACCCGCGCCGCCGTCGCGCACGGCCCGCGCGGCGAGCCGATCGCCGGTCGCTGGCATGCCTACCCCGAGATGGCCGCGGCCGGCCTCTGGACCACGCCGTCCGACCTGGCCCGCTTCGCGCTTGCGATCACGCGCGCGTACCGCGGCGAGGCGACGACGGGCCTGCTCGCGCCCGCGACCGTGCGCACGATGACCACCGCCGTCGACGCCGAGGCCGGGTACGGGCTGGGCTTCGGCCTGGAGGCGACGGCCGACGGCGATCTGTGGATCGTGCACGGCGGCTCCAACGAGGGCTTCGAGGCGTACTTCGCCACGCTGGCCGGGGGGCGCGGTGCCGTGATCATGACCAACGGCGCCAACGGCCATCCGCTCGCCATGGAGGTCATGCGGGCGATCGCTGCCGAGTACGACCTGCCGGGCTTCCGCCCGAACCTGCGCGACGCGATCGCGGTCGAGCCGGCGCGGCTGGCGGCGATCGCCGGCGAGTACCACGCCACGCTGGATGACGGCCCGGAGGTGAGTCTTACGCTGGACGTGATCGACGGCCACCTTGCCGCGACCGTGCCGATCGTCCGCTTCTTCGAGATGCCGCTGCGCGCCAGCGCCCCGGACACCTTCTTCTTCCTCGGCGCCGGCGGTGAGCTGACCGTCGAGCGCGACGCCGCGGGCGCGGTGGAGGCCGTCGTGGTGAGCGGGTTCGGCGATCCCCTGCGCCTCGAGCGGCGCTGAGGACCATGACGCCCGACGCGCAGGACGATTGGCTCGACCAGGCGTTCCCCCTCGGCGACGGCGCCGCCCAGACCGGCGCGACCGTCGGCTGCCCCTACTGCGGCGAGCAGGTCCAGATCGCCCTCGACCCCGGCGGCGGACCGGCCCAGCGCTACGTCGAGGACTGCGAGGTGTGCTGCAGGCCGTGGGACGTGGAGGTGCGGTGGGACGGGGAGGGGAGCGCCACCGTGACGGTGCGTGGAGACGACGCGGTTACCTAGACGACGACGCGCCGCGCAGCCCCAGCCCACGCCGCCCCTGTACGCGCGCCGGCTTTCGCGCCACCTTTCGGGAGAATCCCGCCGGAGGTCGCATTGCCCCAAGCTCCCACACCGTCCCGCCTGACGTCGCTGCTCGACCGCCTGCGCCAGCGCAAGCTCGCGCAGTGGGTGGTCGCATACCTGGCCGGTGCCTGGCTGGTGATGCAGGTGGTGGACGTGCTGGGCGACCGCTGGATGTGGCCGCTCGGCCTCCAGCGTGCCATCGACGTGCTGCTCGTCGTCGGGCTCGCCGCCGTGCTCGTGCTGGCGTGGTACCACGGCGAGCGCGGGCGGCAGCGGGTGAGCGGGCCGGAGCTGCTCATTCTGGCCATGCTGTTCGCGATCGGCGGTAGCCTGATCGCGATGTCGTCACGACCGACCGCGGAACTGGCCGCCGCGGCGCCCGCCGAGGATGGTGTTGCGGCGCCGGGGGAAGACGACGGCCGCCCCGCGGTCGCGGTGCTGCCGTTCGAGAATCGCAGCGGCCTCGAGCAGGACATCTACTTCACCGACGGTGTGCACGACGAGATCCTCGGCCGTCTGTCGGGCGTTTCGGCGCTCAAGGTCATCTCGCGCACGTCGGTGATGAGCTACCGCGGTTCGCCGAAGAACGTGCGCGATATCGCGGCGGAGCTGGGCGTCGGGGCGGTGCTCGAGGGCGCGGTGCAGCGCGCGGGCGACCAGGTGCGCATCATCGTGCAGCTCATCGACGCGCGCAGCGACGCGCACCTCTGGTCGCAGACCTACGACCGACAGCTGGACCCGGAAAACCTGTTCCGCGTGCAGAGCGAGATCGCGACGCAGGTGGCGAATGCGCTGAGCGCGGAACTGACGCCGGTCGAACGGGCGCGTGTCACGCATGTTCCCACGCTCAACCTGTCCGCGTACCGCCACTACATGCTGGGCCGCCACTTCTGGAACCGGCGCGACCAGGAAGGCATGGACTCGGCCGCGGTGCACTTCCAGGCGGCGCTGCGGGAGGACCCGCAGTACGCCCGCGCACACGCCGGCCTCGCGGACGTGCACCTGCTCGGCTACGGACCCGCCGGCGACGGCGGACTGCCGCTCGCGCTCGCGGCCGCGCGGCGTGCGCTCGCGATCGACCCCGCCCTGGCCGAGGCGCACACATCGCTCGCCTACGCGACCATGCTCTACGAATGGGACTGGGCGGCGGCGGAGCGGTCGTTCCTGCGCGCCATCGAGCTCGACCCCAGCTACGCCACCGCGCACCAGTGGTACGCGGAGCTGCTCGTCACGCTCGGCCGCACCGAGGAGGCGATCCGTGAGGTGCGCGTCGCGGAATCGCTCGACCCGCTCTCGATGATCATCAGCTGGAACGTCGCGCGCATCCTGGCTTTCTCGCGGCGCCACGAGGAGGCGCTCGCGCAGCTGGATCGGGTCGCGCAACGCTACCCGAACGCCGAGCGCGTGCTCGGCCTGCGCATGATCGAGCTTCTGATTGTGGGCCGCCTCCAGGAGGTGACCGAGATCGCCGTCGAGCAGATCAGTCCGAACGTGCCGCCGGAGATGCGACCGCGCTTCGACGAGGTCGTGGCCGCACTCCGCCGCGGGGATCCGCGGCCGCTGCTGGAGGAGTTCGGACGGGGTGGCGCGGGGGGCGAGCCGACGCCGACCCTGCGTCTCGCGATGCGCAGCGCCTGGATCGGCGACGCCGACGCCGCGATGGAGACGCTGGAAGCGGTCTACCACGCCCGCTCGTTCGGGCTCAACCTGCCGGAGATGGCGGTCGGCGCCGCGTTCGACCCGATCCGCGAGGATCCCCGCTTCCGGAACCTGCTACAGCGCATGGGGCTCGACCCCGCGGTCGGACTGCGGCTGGCCGCGGCGGATCCGCATTCACCGTAGCCGCTGCCGGACCGCCGCGTCAGGGCTGCCGCTCCGCTGCCTGCCGACTTAGACGCCGACCCCCTCCCACTCCTCCATCAGCGTCGCGACGCGCGCCTGCAGCTCGGCCCGCTCCGCCTCCAGCGCCCTGACTTCGTCGGCGGCGCCATCGCCGTCGTAGAGCGACGGATCCGCGAACAGCGTTTCGATCTCGGCGATGCGCGCCTCCGCCGACTCGATGTCGGCTTCCAGCTCCACGCGTCGCGCCGCCAGCCGCTCCGCCCGTCGCGGATCCGACTTGCCGGACTTCGAGGAGGAGGAGCCATTGCCCGATGGCCCCGTTCCGGAGGACCCATCCGCGTCCCCCGCAGCCCGTCGCCCGTCGCCCGTGGCCCGTAGCCCGTTGCCCGCGGCCCGCTCCTTCTTCGCGATCTGGAAGGCGCGATCCACGTCCAGGTGGTCGTCGCCCGAATCGTGGATGTACTCGTCGTAGGTGCCGCGGTAGTCGCGGATGGCTTCCGGCTTGATCTCGACGATGCGATTGGCCAGTTCGCCGACGAACCAGCGGTCGTGCGAGACGAAGATCAGCGTGCCGTCGAAGTCGCGCAGCCCGTCGACCAGCGCCTCGATCGACTCCATGTCCAGGTGGTTGGTCGGCTCGTCCAGCACCAGCACGTTGGGCCGGTCGAAGGACAGCCGGCAGAACTCCAGCCGCGCCGCCTCGCCGCCGGACAGCGCGGTGAGCGGCTTCTCGGCGTCGTCGCCGCTGAACAGCACCATGCCGAGCGCGGCGCGCGCGGCGCCGCGGCTCTGCGCGTCCGTGGCGTGCATGAGCCACTGCTCGACCGTGCCGGCCGCGGTCTTGAACTTTTCGTGGCCGTCCTGCGCGAAGTAGCCGACGCGCGTCTCGTAGCCCCACTCGACGTCGCCCTGGTCGGCGGCGAGGTCGCCCATGGCGATCTTGAGCAGCGTGGACTTGCCGATGCCGTTGGGGCCGATGATGGCCAGCCGGTCGCCGCGCTGCACCTGCAGGTCGACGCCGTGCAGCACCTCCTTCTCGCCGAACGCCTTCTTCACGCCCTCGACGGTCAGGACGTCGCGCCCGCTGTGCCGCTTCTGGCTGAAGCGGAACTTCGGCCAGCGGCGGGACGACTCGGCCAGCGGCACCAGCTCGGCGGCCTTCTTCTCGATCAGCTTGACCTTGCTCTGCGCCTGCCGCGCCTTCGATGCCTTGGCGCGGAAACGGTCCACGAACTCCTGGTGCTTGGCGATCTCCTTCTCGCGACCGGCGATCTCCTTCTCGCGTCGCTCGCGGTCCAGCCGCTTCTGCTCCTGGAACTTCTCGTAGGTGCCGTGATACAGCGTGACCGTCTCGTAGTCCACGTCCAGGATGTGCGTGACCACGTTGTCCAGGAAGCGGTGGTCGTGCGAGATGACCACGACCGGGCCCTCGAAGTCGCGCAGGAACCGCTCGAGCCAGCGGATCGACAGGATGTCCAGGTGGTTGGTCGGCTCGTCCAGCAGCAGCGCGTCCGGCTTGCCGGCCAGCACCTGCGCCAGCAGCACGCGCAGCTTGAAGCCGCCCGACAGCACGGACAGCGGCTGCTGATGCAGCTCCGCCGGAATGCCCAGCCCTTCCAGGATCTCGGCCGCGCGGGATTCGGCCGTGTAGCCGTCGTGGCGGACGATGGTCTCCTCCAGCCGCTGGAAGCGGTCCGCGTCGAAGAACTCGTGCGCCTTCGCCAGCACCTCGTCCCGCTCGACCAGCGCCTGCCACAGCTCCGGGTTGCCCATCATGGCCACCGCCATGATCGGCTCCTGGTCGTACAGGAACTGGTCCTGCCGCAGCACGCCCAGCTTGGCCTTCGACGGGATCGCGACCACGCCGTCGCTCGCCTCCTCGTCGCCCGCCAGGATGCGCAGCAGCGTGGTCTTGCCCGAGCCGTTCGCGCCGACCAGCCCGTAGCGGCTGCCCGGGTTCAGCTGGAAGCTGGCGCCGGCGAACAGGGTGTGGTCGCCGAACTGCTTGGCGAGGTTGGAGACGGAGATCACGGTTGTCGAGTGCCTGGGACTGTTTGGAGCGGGGCTTCCGCCTGTCAGCCGTCAGCCACCACCCTCCGGCGAGGAAGACGGGCCGACCGCGCTGGCCGCTGAGCGCTGCGGCCGCACGTCTACACCCTGCGCAGCCGCTTGTTTCGGGTGGTCAGGCGGTGGCCGTGCGGTTGCGCTTCGAGGATCGGACGGGCTCCGCCTGCTCGGACGGGCGCTCGCCCCCCGCCGCCGGCAGCCACAGACAGAAGCGCGTGCCCTCCCCCGGCTCGCTGGCCACCGTCACGGTGCCGCCCAGCGCCTCGGCCAGGTTGCGGCTGATGGAGAGGCCGAGGCCGGAGCCGGGCACGGCCGAGCTGAAGCGGGTGAACTCGTCGAACAGGTGCTCCTGCTGCTGGGGCGTGATGCCCGGGCCGGTGTCCTCGACTTCGATGCAGACCCAGCTGCCGGGGCGCGGGCCGTCGCTGCCGTCGGAGCCGCGCACGAGCACGGACACTCGCCCCTCCTCCGTGTACTTGATGGCGTTGCCGAGCAGGTTGCCGACGATCTGGCGCACGCGCGGCGCGTCGCCCAGCGCGACGTGCGCGCCGTCCGCGCGCGTGCCCAGCTCCAGCCCCTTGGCCTCCGCCTGCGGGCGATACTCCTCGGCCACCTCCAGCGCGAGCGCGGTCGTGTCGATCTGGCGCACGTCCAGCTCCAGCTGGCCGCTCTCCGTGCGCGCCAGTTCGACCAGATCGTCGATCAGGCCCAGCGCGCCGCGGATCGCGCGGCGGATGTAGCCCACGCTGCGCGTCTGCTTCTCGCGCATCTCGCCCAGCGTGCCCGACTCCAGCAGCTGCGCATGGCCGTCCGCAGCGCTGAGCGGGTTCTTGAGATCGTGCGAGAAACCGCGCATCAGCCGTGCGCGGCTCTCCGTCACGCGCTCCAGCTCGAAGGCGCGGCTCTCCGCCTGCGCACGCGCGTCTCGCGCGGCCTCGTAGAGTCGGGCGTTGTCGACGGCGAACGCGATGCGCACGGCCAGCTCCCGCGCGGTGGCGACGTCGGCCGAGTCGAGAGGCCGTGCACCCGCGCCCGCCCCCAGCGCGAGCGCGCCGATGGTGCGGCCGCGCGCCACCAGCGGCACCGCGACCAGCGACCGGTAGCCGATTTCGCGCAGCGCGGTGGCGCGGTCCTCGTCGCCGTCCGCCAGCGCGACGATGGCGTCGTCGTCCAGCTGCTCGAGCAGCGGCTCGCCTCCTTCCAGCACGCGCATGATCGGGTGATCCGGCCCGGGCGGATGCGCGTTCTCCAGCTCGCGCAGGCGGACGTCGCGCACCATGTCGTGCGCCGCCAGCTCGATCGCGTGCACCTCGTCCCCCTCGCGGCCGTACACGGCACACCAGTCGGCCAGCTCGGCCACGGCCAGCCGCGTCACGCCGCGCAGCGTGGCCTCGTGGTCCAGCGACGCGGAGAGCACGCGCCCCGCCTCGAGCAGCAGCCGCTGCGCCGCCTCCGTGCGCCGCCGCTCCCCGATGTCGCGCATGATGCCGGTGAAGTAGTGGCGGCCGTCGCGCACGTACTCGCCCAGCGTGATCTCCAGCGGGATCTCGCGGCCGTCCCGGTGCAGACCGCTGAATTCCACGCCGCCCCAGGGGATGCGGCGGCGCCCCGTGGTCTCGTAGCGCTCCACACCCTGGCGATGCGCTTCGCGATGCCGCTCCGGCATCAGGTCCGTGAAGCGCATCTCCGCCAGTTCGTCCGCGCTGTAGCCGAAGAGCCGCTCGGCCGCGGGATTCGCAAAGACCACCGCGCCGCGCGCGTTGATCGTGATCATCGCGTCCGCCGCATTCTCGGCCAGCGAGCGGAAGCGCTCCTCGCTCTGCACCAGCGCCAGCGCCGCCTGCCGCCGCTCACGATCGATCTCGCGCAGGTCCAGCGCGCTGCGCCAGACCACGATCGCGAAGCTTATCGCCAGCAGCACGCCGACCAGGAACAGCCCCTGCGCCGCGCTCAGACCGCCGCCGCGCAGCAGCTCCGCCACCAGCGCGCCCAGCAGCACCGGCAGCAGCAGCACGATGGGCAGCAGCCGCCGCGCCGTCAGGCCGCCCACGTCCGGCGCGGTCAGCGTCGACATCAGGCCCACACGCGGGCGCGCCAGCAGCAGACCCAGCGACAGCACCAGCACCGCCAGCGCGGTGTGCATCGCCATCGGCGGCAGCCCCACCGGCCCGCGCAGATCCCCGATGCGGTACAGGTAGCCGATCGCCACCAGCGCACCTATGGCGCCCGCCCCCAGCGCCAGCCCCTGCGCCACCCGCGCACGCCTGCGGCCTGCGTCCAGCAGCAGCAGCGCGGGACCCAGCAGCGTGAGCGCCAGCGCCGTCAACGGGGAAGGACGGCCGGCCGGATCGGACGACGTCTCGAGCACCGCCGTCGGGTAAAGCAGCAGGTCGAAGCCGAGATCGACGGAGAACGCGTACTCGACCAGCGTGGCCAGACCCAGCGCCGCCACCAGCCCCGCCAGCACGTGACCGACACCGCGCCGGTTCGCGCCCGCCTCCGGTGCCGCGACCAGCCACAGCGCGGCCGCACACACCAGCAGAGCCGCCGCCGTCAGCGGCGGCATCACCGGCTGCTCCACCGCACCACTGCGCAGCAGCGGAACGTGGAACTGCCAGCCCGCCAGCACCGCCACCGCAAGCGCCGCCACCACCAGCGCACACGCCGGCGCCAGCCACGCCGGTGCGTTCGGCGTCGCCTCGCCCGTCGTCACGGCCGGGGCCGCCACCATGTCATGCCTCACCTGACCTCACCGCCGAAGGAACCGCGGGGAGAGAGCCATCCGCGCAAGAAGATGGCCGTCCAGCGGCGTGTGCGAAACGGACGCTTGACGCACCGGAATCGTCACATTAGATAACCTGTAGGTTAGATAACCAGTCGGTTAGGCGGGAGCCATGGTCACGACGGTGGATCGGCTGAGTCTGGTCTTCGCGGCGCTGGCCGATCCCACGCGCCGCGCGATCCTGACGCGGCTGACGGAGGGGGAGGCGACGGTGAAGGAGCTGTCGGAGCCGTTCGACATGAGCGGCCCCGCGGTGTCCAAGCACCTGCGCGTGCTGGAGCGGGCCGGTCTGATCAGTCGCAGCCGGGAGGCGCAGTGGCGGCCTGCGCGGCTGGAAGCCGAGCCGCTGCGAGCGGCCGCGGAGTGGACGGTGGCTTTCCGCGAATTCTGGGACGCGAGCTTCGACCGGCTGGACGTGTACCTGCGGACTCTGGAGGAGAGCGATGGGGACGAGGAGCGGGGTGGGTAGGACGGAGACGTCGACGCCGTCGGATCGGGAGTTCGTGATGCAGCGCGTGTTCGATGCGCCGCGCGAGACGATGTGGAAGATGTGGACGGTGCCGGAGCACGTGCAGCGCTGGATGCTGGGTCCCGAGGGGTGGACGATGCCGGTCTGCGAGATGGACGTGCGCGTGGGCGGCAGCTGGCGCTGCGTCTGGCAGAAGGGGGAGGGCGGCGAGCGCATGGTGATCTCCGGCGTCTACCACGAGGTCACGCCGCCGTCCCGCCTGGTGCATACGGAGTCGTGGGGCGACCCGTGGCCGGAGACGCTGAACACGCTGGAGCTGGTGGAGGAGGGGGCGGGTCGCACGCGCATGATCTCGACGATGCTGTTCCCGTCGAAGCAGGCGCGCGACGACGCGACGGCCACCGGCATGACCGAGGGGGCAGACCGCAGCTTCGACCTGCTGGCGGAGTACGTGGCGGGGCTGTAGCCAGTCAACCGTCCCGGGTCCCGGCCAACCGTGGGACGCCTCGTCCTGCCCGTGATCGCATCGGGGGCGATCGCGAGGGTGGAAGCGATCGCACCGACCGTGCATCTTTGGTCGCGGCCGGGATGGCCACGGCCTCGCCACCGGCGCTCCGTCACACGGTCGCAGCGGGTGCGGTCACGAACGCGTCGACGCTCAGCTCCCCCAGGGCTCGTCGGCGGTCGGACCGTAGATGGACGGCACCGGCACGTCGAGCATTCGCAGGTAGACCGTGAGCTGGCCGCGATGATGGCAGAGGTGGCTCAGGTCCTGGCGTACGACAGGGCCCTTCGCCATCGAGAACAGCGTCCGGTCGCCCATGCGCAGCGTCCATGGCTCGCCCAGCCGCTCGCCCGTCACGTCCTGCAGCGCCTCGCGCGCCTCCAGGACGTGACGGTCGAACTCCTGCAGCAGGTGCTCCGTGGTCTCGTAGCTGTAGCCGGGCATGGCGGCCAGGTCCAGATGCGGCTCCCGCAGCGCATTGGTGATCCAGCCTGGCATGCTCGCGACCAGCTGGGTGAGGTGGCCGAGCGAGAACGATTTCTCGTGCGGCTTCCACTCGCCTCGCTCGCTCGGCACGCGCTCGATGACCCGACGCGTGACACCCATCTCGTAGTCGAACTCGTCCAGGGGTATCGCGGGACCGCTCATGGTTCACATCCTCGCGCTGGGGTGGGTGGCATCCACGATGGCGACCGGCCTGCCGCCGCGACAGGGTTGGCGGTCCGGCGCGGGTGTGACGTCGGGCCATTGCCGATCGTCTTGTCCGCAAAGAGTTTGCGTCGCCGCGAACTATTGTAACGGAACGGCCCGGTACAGCCGGAGCCAAACCGTTGCAGTTGCCGCACTTGGACGCAGGGAACAGCCGTTGCCTCCGGGACCGCTCATGCGCGCGCATCGCCGCCCCGCCCGCACCGTATCGCCATCCCACCGCCGCAGCCGGCCGAGGCCGGTCGCCAGGCAGGTGGGCGGGCGGAGCCGCGCCCGGGAGGGATTCGCGCTGGTGGAGGTGATCGTGGCGATGGTGATCCTGACGGTGGGCATGCTCGGCCTGGCGCAGCTGGCCACACTGGCGTTGGGCGGGACCCGTCTGGCAGGCCGGTCGGTGGAGCTGATGGCGCTGGCGGAGAACTCGCTGGCGCGGGTGCAGGGCTCCAGCTACGACGACCTCACACTGGGCGTGCAGACGGATACGGTGCAGGTGTGGGGGCTGGACTATGCGCGCAGCCTGACGACCACGCAGGTGGGCCAGCGGACGCGCGAGGTACGCGTGGACGTGGTGCCGCTCTCCGCCGGCAGCCCCATATCGCTCGTGACCTACGTGGTGAAATGAGCGAGCGCGGCGCCACCATCGTGGAGACGCTGACGGCCATGGTCGTGGCCGGCATCATCACGACCGGGCTGATCTCGGTATTTGTCCCTGCCAACCGTCTCAGCACGCAGGTCTCGACGGCGGGCGAGATGCAGGAGAACGCGCGTTCGGCGCTGGCGCTGGTGAGCAACGAGCTGCGCCACGTGTCGCGCGGCGGCGTGCTGTTCGCCAGCGCGGACAGCCTGGTGGTGCGCTACCCGGTCGCGCTGGGCGCGCTGTGCGCCAACGACGGCTCGTACGTCACGGCGTACCTGCCCGCGACGGGCGACTCGATCCCGGTCGGTCAGGTGGAGGGCTACGCGTTCGCGGACACGCTGGGTGACTGGGCCTACACGTCGATGAGCGGATCCAGCTTCCTGCCCTATGCGACCAACGGCAACTCGTCCTGCACGGCGCTGGGCGGCGGCCAGGCGGGCACGGGCTCGCAGTACTACCGATGGGCGGTTTCGGCCTCGCAGGGGCCCGGCACGCCCTTCATGGTCTGGTCGCGGCGCTCGTTCCGGTTCGCGCCGTCGCTTCTGGACCCGAGCAGCCGCGCGCTCCGCGTGGGCGGGCCCGGGCGCATGATCGAGATCGCGCGGGGATTCTCCTCCACCACGCGCTTCGAGTATCGCCAGAACGGACAGACCACGTGGACCTCCACGCCCTCCAGCGGCTGGCTGAACAGCCTGGACGCGGTGCGCGTGGTGGCGACCATGACGGCGGAAGGGTCGGACGGTGAGGCGCTGGACGTCACCCGCGAAGCACACTTCCTCAATGCGAACTGACCCGCTGCGTCCGGCGCGCTCCGATGAGCGCGGCTTCGTCCTGGGCGTGGTCCTTTTCGCCCTGGTCGCGCTCACGCTGTCCGTCTCGGGCGCGTTCGTGATCGCCCAGAGCGAGGGAGAGACGGCCGCCGGTCAGCGCGAGGAGGCGCGCGCGTTCCATCTCGCGCAGGCCGGTCTGTCGCTGTTCATGAACCGGCGTGGCCTGCCGCCGGACTCGGTGGTCTATCAGCTGGGCGGCGGCCGCGTGGTCGTGCGCGCCGCGCTGATCGCCTGGACCTCGCCGCACGTTGCGGTCTACGAGATCCGCTCGCAGGCGGAGGTCTCCACGCCGCGCAATCGCACGCTCCCGACGCGCCGCACCGTGCGGCAGCTGGCGCGGCTGGACCGGCAGGGCGTCAAGCCCGTCGCCGGCGTCGCGACCACGGCGCGCGGCTTCTACCTGATGAACGACTACATCAACGGCACCGACAACTCGTCGAGCGGCTCCTGCCCCAGCGCCGTGCGCGGCGACGCAGGCGGCGTGCTGGTCGGTTCCGCCGGCCCGCACAGCTGGAACTCGGGCATATGGGGCTCGCCGCGCTTCGTCTTCGAGTCGGACGCCGCGGCCATCCAGGCGCGGCTCGGCGTGCGCTGGAACGAACTGACGGACTCCACGCAGACGTTCCAGTACGAACTGCCCAGCGGCAGCTGGCCCAACTTCGGCAGCCTGCCCTGGTACGACTATCCGGCCATCCGCGTGCAGGGCGATTTCGTCGCCAGCAGCACGCGCAGCGGCCGCGGCGTGCTGATCGTGACCGGCGACCTGACCTTCGGCGACGGCTTCGCCTGGGACGGCATCATCCTGGCCGGCGACCTGCCGCCCACCACCGCCGACATCGACATCCGCGGCATGATCGCGTCCGGCTTCAAGCCGGGCGCCCGCACGCTGCTCGACCTGCGCGACCGGGTGGACATCCGCTACGACTCGTGCAAGGTCTGGCGCGCCAATGCGGCCATCGCGCGCTGGCGTCCGCTGCCCAACACCTGGGTCGAGCAGACCGCGTTCTAGGACCGGCCGGTCACGGTCGCGTGACGCATGTTGCCATGGCGCCGGGGGCGCCGTAGCCTTCGGTCCGACGCGCGGAGCCGTACCCGCCACACGCGCGTCGCCGGATTTCCCTTAGCCGTTCATCTCCCCCGGAGGCCGCCCATGCGCTGGAAGACCGCCACGCCGTTCGGCGTGGTCGCAATCGCCTTTCTGATCCCGAGCTGTTCCGAATCGCCGACCCAGCCGGAGCTGTCGCGCCTGGAGCTGGTGCCGTCGCAGGTGCTGCTGCCGTCGGACGGCGTGCGCATCTCGGAGATCCATTACGACAACACGGGCACGGACGAGGGGGAGGCGATCGAGATCGCGGGTCCCGCGGGGGCCGACCTGAGCGGGTGGAGCCTGGTGCTCTACAACGGCTCCAACGGCAGCGTATACGGCACGACCAATCTCTCGGGGCCCATTCCGGACGCGTGCGGCGGCATGGGCGTGGTGGTGGTGACCTACCCGACCAACGGCATCCAGAACGGCTCGCCGGACGGCATCGCGCTGGTGAGCCCGTCGGGCGTGGTCGAGTTCCTGTCCTACGAGGGCGACTTCGCCGCGGTGGGCGGTCCGGCGGACGGCATGACGTCGTCGGACATCGGTGCGGCGGAGGACAGCGGCACGCCGGTCGGTTTCTCGCTGCAGCGCGAGAGCCTGTCGGCGTGGCGCGCACCGGCGCAGAACACGCTCGGTGGCTGCGACGACATCGGCTCCGGCGGCGGCGGCGGCGGCGGTGGTGGCGGTGGTGGCGGTGGTGGCGGCGGCGGTGGCAACACCGGCCCGGCCTTCGTCTCCGAACTGCACTACGACAACGACGGCGCGGACACGGACGAGGCGATCGAGATCGCGGGCGCGGCGGGCATGGACCTGAGCGGCTGGAGCGTGGCGCTGTACAACGGCTCCAACGGCTCCGTCTATGGCACGATCGCGCTGTCCGGCACCATCCCGGCCGGCTGCCGGGCGAAGGGCGGGCTGCGCTTCGACTTCGCGGGCATCCAGAACGGCGCGCCCGACGGGCTGGCGCTGGTGGACGGCACGGGCGCCGTGGTGGAGTTCCTGTCGTACGAAGGCACACTCACGGCGGTGGGTGGGCCAGCCGACGGCATGACGTCCACGGACATCGGCGTGTCGGAGGGCTCGGGCACGCCGGTCGGCCAGTCGCTGCAGCGCGACAGCGCCAACGGCGCGTGGTACGGCCCGGCCGACGCGACGTGGGGCTGCGACGACGGCAGCGGCAATGGCGGCGGCGGCAGCAGCAATACCGACCCGGTCTTCCTGAGCGAGATCCGCGCGGATCAGCCGAGCGGCAGCGGCAGCGACGAGTGGTTCGAGGTCGGCGGCGTGCCCGGCTCTTCGCTGGACGGCGTCTCGCTGATCGTGATCGGCGACGGCGCGGGCGGCGACGGCGTGGTCGAGGAGGTCACCTCGCTGCACGGCTACACCGTCGGCGCGTCCGGCGCGTTCGTGGTGGCGGAGGCGGGGCTGGCCGTGCCCGTAGCCGACCTGGTCACCACGCTCAACTTCGAGAACGACGACAATCCGACGTTCCTGCTGGTGCGCAACTTCACCGGCAGCAACGGCCAGGACCTGGACACGAACGACGACGGCGTGCTGGACGCCACCCCGTGGACGGCCGTGGTCGACTGCGTGTCGCTGATCGAGTACCTCGGCAGGATGCCGATCTACTGCGACCAGCGGCTGGGCGCCGACGTCAGCTTCACGCCCGGCCACGTCACGCGCTCGGACAGCGGCTGGTTCAGCGACACGTTCACGCCGTCGGCCACGAGCGACTCGCCGGGCGTGCTGGAGTTCGATCCGACGACGGCCGTCGCGGGCGTGATCGCGCCCTGGGGCGTGGGCGCGCCGGGCGTGCCGACGGGCATCTCGGTCAGCACGTCGTTCGTGCGGCTGCCGGTCGGCTTCAATCGCGCCACCTTTATCACCGTGGTCGACGATTTCCGCGACCCGGTGCCGGGCGCGACCGTCACGTTCAGCTCGTCCGACCCGGGCGTGGTGACGAGCGACCGGTTCGGCAACCTGACCGCCGAGGGCGTGGGCACCGCCACGCTGACCCTCGCCGTGGTCGGCGCGGCGCACGTCACCACCGAGGTGGACGTGGACGTGATCCCGGACGCGCCGAGCGGTGTGGCCTACCAGGACCACCTCGAGTTCGGCGAGCCGACGGATGCCTCCCCGGCCGACGATCACCTGATCGTGCGCGACGAGATGGCGCTGTCCTACAGCGCCACGCGCGGCGCGGCCAACTGGGTGAGCTGGAACCTGGACGCGTCGCACATCGGCAGCGTGTCCCGCTGCGAGTGCTACACGCCGGAGCCGCTGCGGCCCGCCGGCTCGTACGGTGTGGTCAACTTCGACTACACGGGCAGCGGCTACAGCCGCGGCCACGTGGCCCAGTCGTTCAACCGCACGGTCACGCTGCCGGACAACGCGGCCACGTACTACACGTCCAACATCCTGCCGATGGCGTCGGCCAACAACAGCGGGCCGTGGGGCTCCTTCGAGAGCTACACGGTCAGCCGCGTGAACGCCGGCGCCGAGGCGTGGCTGATCGCGGGCGGCGAATACGCCGTGAACGCGCCCACGCTGAAGGGTGAGGGCAAGGTGGCCATCCCCAGCTGGACGTGGAAGGTGGCCGTGTTCCTCGACCGCGACGAGACGCTGGCCGACGTGCAGTCGATCGACGACCTGGAGATCGTCGCGATCCGCACGCCGAATCGCACCGAATCCGGCGTGGACGGCACGGTGGTCGGCATCTCCAACGACTGGCGCGACTACGTGCTCACCGTGGACGAGCTGGAGGCGCTGGTCGGCTACGACCTGCTGAGCGCGCTGCCACAGTCCATCGAGCCGATCGTCGAGAGCGGCTTCGACGTGCTGCTCGCTGCGTGGAGCGCGGCCCGGCCCGAGATCGCCGACGGCCCCGCGGACGCGCTCGGCGCGCAGCTCGAGCAGGTGTTCATGCACCTGAGCGCCGACCGCAGCGCGCAGGCCGCACGTTCGCTCGAACAGTTCGTTCAGCTGCTCGGCGTGTTCGAGCGCAACGGCCGCCTGGACGCGACCAGCGCCGCCGCCCTGCGCGCGGAGGCGGAGGCAGTGCTGGCGGTGCTGTAGCCACCTACCAGTTGCCAGCTGCCAGCGTTTTCGCTGGCGGCTGGCGGCTGGCGGTTAGCGGTTAGCGGTTAGAGGCTGGCTGCTGGCGGTTAGCCGCTGGCGGCTCGCGGCTCCAAGCCCAAGCCCCAAGCCCCAAGCCCCAAGCCCCAAGCCAAACGCCGACCCATCATGTTCCTCGGCCATTACGGAGCGGCGCTGGCCGCCAAGCGGGCGGCGCCGTCCGCATCGCTGGGCGCGCTGGTGTTCGGCGCGCAGCTGCTGGATCTGGTCTGGCCCCTCTTCCTGCTTGCAGGGGTGGAGCGTGTCCGCATCGCCCCTGGCCTCATGGCGGCCAGTGCGCTGGACTTCGTGCACTACCCCTGGTCCCACAGTCTGCTCATGGCGGCGGTGTGGGCCGCGGTCGGGGGTGCGGGCTACCTGCTGGCACGGCGCTACCCGCGCGGCGCCTGGCTGGTGGCCGGCCTGGTGCTCAGCCACTGGCTGCTGGACGTGCCGTTCCACCGCCCGGATCTGCCGCTCTGGCCGGGGTCCGAGGCGCTGGTCGGCGGCGGGCTGTGGAACTCGATCGCGGCAACACTGCTGCTCGAGTTCGGCCTGTTGGCCCTGGGCGTCGCGCTGTACCTCCGCGCAACCACGGCGCGGGACGGCATCGGCCGCTGGGGGCTTTGGGGCGGCGTCGCCGTGCTGGCGCTGTTCTACCTGGGCTCCCTGGCGGGCCCGCCGCCCGACGAGCGGGCGCTCGCGTTCGGCGGACTCGCGCTCTGGCTCTTCGTGCCGTGGGGCTGGTGGGTGGATGCCCACCGAACGAGTACTAGCCCCACTCCAGCACCTCGATCCGCACCGGTGTCCGGCCGGCACCGATGAAATCCAGCTGCTCGGCGGCGGTGCGCGAAAGATCGATGACCGGCCGCATCGAGCCCTGGCCGAACGGGCCGCGATCGACGACCGTGACCTCCACCTCGTTGCCGTTGCGCGTGTTCGTCACGCGCAGCCGCGTCCCGAACGGAAACGCGCGGTGCGCCGCGACCATCTCGCCCTGGCGGAACGTCCGCCCGCTCGCGGTGCGTCGACCCTCGAACTTGTCGGCGTAGAAGGTGGCCTGCCCCTCCTCGACGTCGAGCGCGGCCTCGCGGACCGCCCTGCGCACCTCGGGTGAGGGCGCGTCGGGGAAGAGGATCGGCGTCTCCTGCGCTGCCGTTGCGACCTCGGCGGCCGGCTCGGCCGCCGTCTCCTCGACCGGCTCGCCGTCCCCGCACGCGGCGGCGCCGATCACGATCAGTGTGCTGGTGGCGAGGATCCTGCCTGCGTCACTCCTGGAAAACACGTAATACCTGCCCATCTTCGATTCACGTCGCCCTCGAGGAGTCGCAAGGATCGTTCGACCGTTTCGAAGGGCGGGTCGCCAGGGCGTCGTTTCACGAGCAGAGGGAGGAGCAGTGGACGAGTTGAATGCCAGGCAGCGCGCGCGGCTCCGATCGCTCGCGCATCCGCTCAAGCCGGTCGTGCACGTCGGCAAGGACGGCGTTGATCAGGCCGTGGCCGGATCCGTGGCGGACGCATTCCAGAACCGCGAACTCATCAAGGTCAAGGTGCTCGAGACCTCGCCCGACGATCCGGCCGAGGCCGCCGAGCAGCTGGCGGGACGCGTCAAGGACGCGCACGTGGTCCAGGTCATCGGCCGCACCGTCGTCCTGTACCGGCCGCACCCGGAGAACCCCGAGATCCGCCTCGGCTGAACGAGAAGGCGGGGACGCGCCGGCCCCGCCGACACGCCCCCGCCCCCGCCCCCGCCCGCCGGCCCGTCAGGCCGGCGAGCCGTTCCACGCCGCGTCAGCTCGACGGCGGCAGCAGCACGGCGTCGATGACGTGGATCACGCCGTTGCTCGCCGATACGTTCGGCTGCACGACGTCCGCCGAGTTGTTCGCACCCTCCACCGTCACGCCGCTGGACAGGTCGATCCTCGCCGTGCCGCCCTGCAGCGTCGTGATCTGCTGATTGTCGCTCAGCGCCGTCGACGGGACGCGACCGTCCACCACGTGGTAGAGCAGCACCTCCGACAGCACCGCAGGATCGCTAGGCACCGTGCCCAGCGCCGCGAAGGCATCGTTCGTAGGCGCGAAGACCATCAGGCCGTTGCCGCCGCCGTTCCCGCGCAGCGCGTCCACCAGGCCGGCCTGCTGCACCGCCGACACCAGCGACGTGAGCCCGTTCACCCGCGCCACGTCCACGATGTCCAGGTGGTCCAGCAGCACGCCGTCGATCAGGTGCACCACGCCGTTGTCGGCCGTGATGTCCGTCGCCACGATCGACACGCCGTTCACCGTGGCGCCGCCCTGCAGGCTCACCGTCAGATTGCCCCCTTCCAGCGTGGTCAGCTGCGCACCCTCGCTCAGGTTCGACGCCAGCAGGCGCCCCGGCACAACATGGTAGGTGAGGACCTTCTGCAGCAGGTCCACGTTGCCGTCCTCCAGCAGCCGGTTCAGCGCCGCAGCGTCCAGATCCGCGAACGCCGAGTTCACCGGCGCGAACACCATGTACGGACCGTCCGCCTTCAGCGCGTCCACCAGCCCCGCCTCCTGCACCGCCGTGACCAGTGTGCTCAGTTCCGGCGTCTCCGCCGCCAGCTCCACGATGTCCGGCTCCTGCACCGCGGTCGCCTCATCGTCGTCGCACGCCGCCAGCGTGGTCGCGAGTACGACGGCGAGTACACCCTTCCGCCACGTCTGCATGATCGTCTCTCCTGGTCAGAACCTAGACAACATCTCAACGGGAAGTGGACGATACACGATTCGTGCCCCAGACACAAGTTCGACAATAGACGGACAAGGGTCGTACGAGGGAGGGGGGGCGCGCTGGTGTGCCCGCCGGCGCGGGACGGCGTGTCAGCGGCGGCGGCCGTCGATGTCGACGACGATGTCGCGCCAGCGGCCCTGGCGGAAGCGGCCGAAGCTGAGCGTGGCGCGGGTGACGTGGCCGAGTACGATGGCCAGCCAGATGTCGGCGGGCTCGAGGCCACGTGTCTCCTGGAAGACGAAGCAGAGGCCGAGCGGCACGACGATCTGGGAGACGATGGAGATGTAGAGGGGGCTGCGGGTGTCGCCGGTGCCCTGGAGTCCGCCGGTGTAGGTGAGCGCGACGGCGATGAAGAAGCCGGACACGGCCAGGTACTGGAGCAGCTGCACGCCGAGCTCGGTGACGAGCGGCTCGGTCATGCCGAAGATGCCGAGCAGCGCGCGCGGCAGGAACAGGTACAGCGCTGCGGCGATGGAGGCGCCGACCAGACCGATGCGGGCGGCGACGCCGACGGCGGAGGCGGCGCGGTCGGCGTTGCCGGCGCCGAGGTTCTGTCCTGCGACGGCGGCGGCGGCGCCCATCAGCCCGACGGACGTCCAGGTCACGAGCGAGAACAGTTCGGTGTAGGCGACGGCGTATGCGGCCTGCGCTTCGGCGCTCATGGTGAGGGAGCCGATGAAGCGGAGCAGGAGCACGCCGCCGATGTTCATGGCCACGCCCTGGACGCCGGTGGGCAGGCCGAAGCGGAACAGCGCGCGGATGATGCCCCAGTCGGGCCCCATGCCGCGCCCGCGGGGGAAGGCGACGACCCAGCCGCCGCTCCAGAGGCGCCACAGTGCGTAGAGCCCGACGCCGCCGGATGCGATCACGGTGCCCATGGCGGCGCCGCGCGTGCCGAACGCGGGGATCGGCCCGAGCCCCCGGATCAGGATCACGTTCAGCGCGATGTTGAGCGCGGTGACGACGATGCCCAGTCGGAGCGGTGTCTGCGCGTCGCCGGCGGAGCGCAGCGCGCCGCCGAGCATGAAGAAGACGAGCAGCCCGGAGCTGAACACGAACATGATGCGCAGGTAGGGCAGTGCCTCCGCCTGCACCTCGGGTGCGGCGTTGATCACGTCCAGCAGCGAGGGCGCCAGCAGGTAGCCGAGCGGCGCCAGCACGCCGATCGAGAGTCCGACCGCGGTGAGGAATGCCTGGTAGACGGTGCGGTCCACCTTGTCCTCGTCGCCGGCGCCGGCGAAGCGGGCGACCAGCACGCTCATGCCGGTGAAGAGCGACGAGATGAAGACCACGACGACCAGGAAGATCTGCCAGGACACGCCGATGGCGGCGTTGGCCGTGTAGCCGACGTAGTTGCCGACCATGGCGTGGTCGATGATGCCCTGCATGCCGCCGATCACGTTCTGCAGCATGGTCGGCCACGCCAGCTTCCAGACCGCGGGCGCGAGCGGCCCCTCGATGATGGAGCGGTCGTAGCGCGGCGGCGGCTTCGGCGGTGCCGGCGGAATGAGCGGCTCCGCGCCGGCGGCGCTGGGCGCGGCCGATTCCTCCGAGGCGGGCGCCTCGTCTTCGTTGCTGGCCGGCGCGCGGTCGGTCACGTAGGGGTGGCTGGGGTGATGGGGAGCCGGCGCGGTTCACGAGGGCCAATCAGGCTACGCGCACGACGGGTTCCCGTCCAGCGGCTGCGCGCCGGCATAACGCGCGGCGCACTGTCCCGCGCGCGCTCCGGCGTTCCGCCACGACCGTGGCGCGCGCCCCGCGCATCCGGTAACGAGGAAGCATCGCGGACGCCGCCGCTGGCCGAGTCTGTCCGGCCGGGGCGGCGTGTTTCGCAGGACCAGACGAATCACCACCCGAAACGAGGAGGTGCTCCGTGCACACGTTTCTGCTCGGGCTGGCCGTCGCGTTCGCGTCCTTCCAGTCCGATTCCGTGCCCCTCTACGACAACCTGGGCGACCATCACTACTCGGTGACCACGTCGTCTCCGCGCGCACAGGCGTACTTCGACCAGGGGCTGCGGCTGTACTACGCGTTCAACCATGCGGAGGCCGTGCGCTCCTTCCGCGAGGCGCAGCGGCTGGACCCGTCGTGCGCCATGTGTTTCTGGGGCGAGGCCATGGCGTATGGCCCGAACATCAACCTGCCCATGGATTCGGCGTCGGGCGTGGCCGCATACGCCGCGACGCAGCGGGCGCTCGCCGCGCTGGATGACGAGACGGAGCTGGAGCGCTCGCTGGTCCGCGCGATCGAGGCGCGCTACGCCGCGGTGCCGCCCGCGGATCGTGCGGCGCTGGACTCGGCTTACGCACGCGCGATGGCGGCGGTGGCACGTCGCAACCCGGCCGACCACGAGGCGGCCGTGCTTTATGCCGAGTCGCTGATGGACCTGCGCCCGTGGAACTACTGGACGGAGGATGCGCGGCTGCAGCCGGGGATGGAGGACGCGCTCGGCAACCTGGAGCGCGTGGTCGCGGCGGACCCGGAGCACCCCGGCGCATGCCACTTCTTCATCCACGCGGTGGAGGAGAAGCAGCCGGAGCGCGCGGTGCCGTGCGCGGAGCGGCTGGCGGACCTGATGCCGGGCGCGGGCCACCTGGTCCACATGCCCGGCCACATCTACATCCGCGTGGGTCGATACGCCGACGCGATCCGTCAGAACCAGCACGCGGTGCACGCGGACGAGACCTACATCCAGGACCAGCGCCCGGGCTTCGGCATGTATACGGGCGGCTACTATCCGCACAACTATGATTTCCTGGCCTTCGGCGCAGCGATGGCCGGGCGTAGCGACCTGGCGATCGAGTCCGCGGAGAAGGTGGCGTCGCTGATCCCGCGCGAGATGCTGGGTACGCCGGGCATGGGGTTCCTGCAGCACTGGCTGGTGCGGCCGGTGCAGATGCGGGTGCGTTTCGCGCGCTGGGACGAGATCCTGGCCGCGCCCGCGCCGCCGGAGGGGCTGCCGCACGCGGAGGGCATCTGGCGCTACGGCCGGGGCCGGGCATTTGCCGCGAAGGGCGACTTCGCGGCGGCCGAAGCCGAGCTGGAGCGGCTGCGCGCGATCCGGTCGGATCCGGCGATCGAGGGTCTCAAGGCGGAGTTCAACGAGGCGCGGCAGATCCTGGGCGTGGCCGAGCACGTGCTGGCAGGCCATATCGCATCGGCGCAGGGTGACCACGCGCGGGCGGTGACGTTGCTCACGGAGGCCGTCCGCCTGGAGGACGAGATGTACTACGGCGAGCCGCCCGAGTGGTCGATCCCCGCGCGCTACGACCTGGGCATGGTGCTGCTGGAGGCTGGCCGGCCCGCCGAGGCGGAGCGGGCGTTCCGCCAGGACCTGGACCACTTCCGCGAGAACGGCTGGTCGCTGGCCGGTCTGGAGCGGGCGCTGCGTGAGCAGGGGCGCACGCAGGAGGCGCAGGCCGTGGCGTCGCGCATGGAGCAGGCGTTCGCGGAGGCGGACGTCGAAATCTGATCGGCGAGACGGCTGCACGCCTCGTGCATGGGCGCCGCTCCGGAACGAACCCGGGGCGGCGCCCAATGTCACAGATCAACATCGCATTCGCGCTGATCGGCGGCCTGACGCTGGTGCTCGGGCTCATGACCGGCTGGGCGCACCTGCGGCTGCGCTGGATCTCGGAACCGATGCTGGCGCTGGCTCTCGGCGTGGCGGCGGGCCCGGTCGGGCTGGACCTGCTGCGCCCGCACGAGTGGGGCGCGGGGCACGCTGCGCTGCGCGAGGTGGCCCGGCTGGCGCTCGGCATCTCCGTGATGGCCGCTGCGCTCAGCCTGCGCCCGGGCACGGTGCGTGACCACTGGCGCAGCCTGGCCGTGCTGCTCGGGCCGGTCATGGTCGGGATGTGGGCCGCCTCGGCGGCGCTCACCTGGGCGCTGCTGCCGGTCGCGCCGCTGGTCGCCCTGCTGATCGGCGCGGCGCTGACGCCGACCGACCCGGTGCTCGCCAGCACCATCGTCACGGGCCCCGCGGCGCTACGCCACGTGCCGCGCCCGGTGCGGCACGCCCTGTCGGCGGAGGCCGGCGCCAACGACGGGCTCGGGTACCTGTTCGTGATGCTGCCCGTGCTGCTGCTGACCCACCCGACCGAGGCATGGTCGGACTGGCTGGTGGACATCCTGCTCTGGGAGGTCGCTGGCGCGGTCGTGCTCGGCACCGCCATCGGCTGGGCGGCCGGCTGCGTGGAGCGCTGGGCGCGTGATCGCGACTACATCGAGCACGCGTCGCTGCTCACCATCGCGCTCGCGCTCTCGGTCACCACGCTCGGACTGGTGCGGCTGATTGGCAGCGACGGCATCCTGGCCGTGTTCACGGCCGGCCTTGCGTACCAGCACAATGCCGCACGCGAGGACGAGCGTCAGGAACGCGACGTCCAGGAATCGATCAGCCGCCTGGCCGTTTTTCCCGTGTTCGTCATGTTCGGCGGACTGCTGCCCTGGCAGGAATGGCAGGCGCTGGGCTGGGCGGCCTGGGTGCTACCGCCTGCGGTCCTGCTGCTGCGCCGACCGCCCGTGCTGCTCGGGCTCGGCCGATTCATCCCCATGCTGGAGCGGGCGCGGGACCGCCGCTTCGCGGCCTGGTTCGGACCGATCGGCGTGGCCGCGCTCTTCTACGCGCTGCACGTCCAGCACGAGACGGGACGTCCCGCGGTCTGGCACGTGGTCAGCCTGGTCGTTTTCGCGTCCGTCCTGGTGCACGGCGCCACGGCGACCCCGCTCACCCAGCGCTATCCCGAACAGGAGCCGGACGCGGACGAATCACCGGCCGACTGACGTGGCACGCCGCTTCCATATCGCTTCGCAACCTCTGACGGAGCGAGCGACATGAGCCTGGTACGATGCCCCGACTGCGGCCACGAGGTCAGCTCGTCGGCCGCCGCGTGTCCCCATTGCGGCTACGCCATCGCCGGCGCACCGGCCGCGACGGGCGCCCACGCACCGACCGTGGCGAAGAGGCGGCGCGGCGGCGGCTTCGCACGCATGATGGCGGGCCTGCTCTTCCTGGTGCTGCTCGCCCTGGCGGCCGCCTGGTATTTCGGCTTCGTCCGCTTCGTCTGAAGCCGCGCTCCTCCGAACGGGGCGCATCCTCGACCCGCCAACGGAGCGAACCCATGCTCACGATGCTGGACATCTCGTCCGAGAACGTCGTCGCGCTGCGAGCGGACGGCACGCTGGACGAGGGCGACGTCGCGCGCATCGCCGATGCGCTGGACGATGCCCTGGCCGCGCACGAGCGGATCCGCGTCTACTTCGAGACCGGCGAGGTGCTTGGCATCACGCCGCGTGGCCTGTGGGAGGACATCCGCTACGGTGTACGCCGCTTCCGCGACCTGGCCAGCCGGATCGAACGCGTCGCGCTCGTCACCGACAAGGCCTGGCTCCGCACCCTCGCCGAGCTCGAGGGCAAGCTGTTTCCGGCCGTCGAGGAGCGTGCGTTCCCGCTCGCCGACCGCGAGGAGGCGCTCGGCTGGATCGCACAGCCGACGCATTGACTGCGGCAACGGCGGGAACGGCGGGAACGGCGGCAACGGCGGCAACGGCGGCAACGGCCGTCACTGCCGTCACTGCCGTGACGGCGGCATCCCGCTCAGCGGTGCGCGGCGAGGGGTGAGGTGGGGAGTGCTTCGGCCTGTCGGGCGAAGCGTTCCACGGCGGTCCAGTCGGTCAGCTCGTGGTCGCGCGAGGTGTCGGTCGGGCCGCCCTCCTTCTCGGATATGCGTTTCATCATCCAGCGCAGCAGCGGGTTGTAGCGGGTGTAGGCGATGGCGCCGCCGAAGGTGGCGCGCAGTTCGGGCTCGAACTGCTGCTCGGCCAGGAACTCCTCCATCAAGCGGGTGGCCTCGGCGCGCACGGCCGGGTCGGCACTGGCGGCGGAGCCGCTCACCGAGAAGAAGCCGGTGGGCAGGGCGCGCAGCGCCTGCGCATGGGTGCGCAGGAAATCGCGCACGGAGCGCTGGTGCCCGGAGCGGATGATCGAGGCGCCGACCAGCACGGCGTCGTAGCGGCCCAGGTCCAGCCGGATCGGCATCGCGTCGGCGTCGACCACGGTGCTGTCGCATCCCTCCAGTCGCAGCACCTCCCCGATGCGTTCGGCGATCTTCGCGGTCTGGCCATGGCTCGAGCCATAGACGATGAGCATGCGGCGTCCGGACATACTGTCTCTCCTCCTCGTGGGTCACACCTCCATGCTGCGCGTGCGGGGGGCGGCCGGATGTCATCCGCCTGCGGAAAGTGACGCGGGAGGGCGCCCGCACCGTTGTCGGGCGACGCCCCGCAGCCCCGCGCGGACGATCGTGGCAGCCTCGGCAGCCCGCGCGAGCGACCGGGCTGCCCCCCCGGCAGCGCCCGCCCGTGTTCGCTCGGAGCGGCGGCGCACGATGCGTGCAGTCGAGCGGGCGAGAGCCATGGGTGTCGCCGCACCGCAGGAGGAAGCGATGACGAACGGATGGGTGGTGGCCGCCGCGGTCGGGCTGGCCGCGGCGTGCGCGCCGCAGCCGGATGCGGAGGAGCAGACGGAGGCTGCGGCGCAGCCGGCCGCAACGGGCTCTGCCTCCCCGGCCGCCGTCGCGCTGCGCACCACGCTGCAGCGGTCGATCGCGCTGGCCGACTCGGTGGAGGACCTGCTGCGGCCCGTCCCGCTGATGCGTCCGAACCAGGAGGCGGCGCTGCGGCGGTACGCCAACGCGGCGCACGTGGCGCGGGCGCGCTCGCTGGGCGTGCACGCCGTGGACGACGCACGCATCAGCGCAGCGCGGCAGGCGGGCGAGCTGGTCCCGCTCGAGGACAGCACCGCGCACTGGATCGTGCGCGAGGGCGTCGGCGAGCGTGCGCTGGTGACGCCGGACGTGCCGCGCATGCTGCGCGAGCTGGGGCGGCGCTTCCAGGCGGAACTGGGCCAGCGCGGTCTGCCCCCGTATCGGCTGGAGATCACATCGGTGCTGCGGACGGCGGCGGGCCAGGCGGCGCTGCGGCAGCGCAATCCGAACGCGGCGGCCGGCACCAGTTCGCACGAGTTCGGCACTACGCTGGACATCGCCTACGAGGCTTTCGCGCCGCCGGCGGAGGTGCCGGCCGCGGCGCTGCCGGACGACGTGCCTGCCGAGCTGCGTCCCGAGCTGGAACGCGTCGCGGCGCTGGCGCTGGAATCGGTGTCCGGCCGCAAGTCGCGCGAGCTGAAGGCGATCCTGGCCGAGGTGCTCACGAGCATGCAGTCGCAGGGCGACCTGCTCGCGATCCTGGAACGGCTCCAGCCGGTGTTCCACATCACGGTCGGCCGTCGCTTCGAGGAGGCTTGACCATGCCGCGGAGGCTGTCGCGATGAGCGCGAACCCCGGAGGACTGCCTGCGGCGACGCGGCTCGGGCGGGTGCGGCTCCGGGTCTCCGACCTGCAGCGTGCGGCCGATTGGTACCGGGACGTGCTGGGCCTCCAGCCGCTCACCGGACGCGCGGCCGACACGGCCGCGGGGGGTTCCGGCGCTGCGGACGCGGCCACGCTGGCGCTCGGCGGTGTCGATCGTGAGCCGCTGGTCGAACTCATCGAGACGGCGGGCGCAGCCCCTGCGCCGGCGCGCGGGCGACTGGGCCTCTACCATTACGCCATCCTGCTGCCCGACCGCACCTCGCTCGGCCGCCTGCTCCGCCACCTGGCCCGACACGGTGTGCGCATCGGCGCCGCCGACCACCGCGTCAGCGAGGCGATCTACCTGAGTGATCCGGACGGCCTGGGCATCGAGGTGTACACCGATCGGCCGCGCGACAGCTGGAGCGTGTCGGACGGCGAGCTGGTGATGACGACCGATCCGCTGGACGTCGATGACCTGATCGCGGCCGCCGCATCCGACGAATGGCAGGACATGCCGGCGGAAACGCGCATCGGCCACGTCCACTTCCACGTCGCGGATCTGGCGGCAGCGCGCGCCTTCTACGTGGACGGCCTCGGCTTCCAGCCGACCGTGACGCGCTACCCCGGCGCGCTGTTCGTCGCGGCGGGTGGCTACCACCATCACGTCGGTCTGAACACCTGGGCCGGCCGCGCCGCGCGACCGCCGGCCGACGGTGAGACCTGCCTGCTAGACTGGCGGCTGGAAGTGCCTCGCGTCGAGGACGTCGATGCGATCGCCGCGAGGCTGGAAGCTGGCAGCTTCGCGTTCGATCGTGCGGAGCACTCCCTGCGGGCCCCGGACCCGTGGGGCACGACGATGGTCGTCGCAGCGGCAGACTGATACCGACGCGGAGGGCGGCCGGGCGGGAGCGGGCGCTCAGCCGCTCTCCCGTACCTCCGACCGCTCCTGCGCCCGCTCCCGGAGCGCCGTCACCGTGAGCGACATGTTGCGCTCGAAGATCACCAGCGCACGTTCCGGCTCGCCCGTCTCCAGCGCCTCGATCAGGGCGTCGTGCTCACTCGCGGAGCGCTCGGCGCGTTCCTGCCCGGAGTAATACCACGTCTCGAGGCGCAGCAACGGCGCACGCAGCTCTTCCAGCAGGCGAACCAGTCTCTCGTTGCCCGCCAGACCGGCGATGTGGCCGTGGAAGCGATCGTTCAGCGCGATCGCCTCCACCACGTCGCCAGCGGCGGCCGCCTCCCGCATGCGCCCGTTCAGCTCGCGCAGCAGTCGCAGATCCTCCGCCGCTACGGTCGCGAACGCCAGGCGCCCGGCCAGCAGCTCCAGTGACGAGATGATGGGATAGAGTTCGTGCAGCGCGGTAAAAGACTCGGTGGGAACGCGATACCCGCGGTGCGGCAGCCGTTCCAGGAACCCGGCGGAGGCGAGGCGATTCAGGGCCTCGCGCACGGGCGTCCGACTCACCTCCAGCGCCTCGCTCAGCTCCTGCTCGCGCACGAACGCACCGGCGCTCAGCTCGCCGGCAAGGATGCGGCGCAGCACGGCATCATACACCCGGTCAGCGAGTGTGCGCGCCTCGATCTTCGCCCATCCGTTCATCGGAGTCTCCAAGGTTGCTCGCGTCCCAAAGCTATTGACGCCACAGATTGTATACAATACACAAGAGGCGGCGCGGCGAGCTGACGCGCGGCAGAACCGGGGAGACAGGGAACGAGCCATGAGCGTGCGAAGCGGGGTCGGGCCGATCGACAACTTCGTGGACGGGGCGTGGACGGCTTCGGGCGGGACACAGCACCTGGAGGTCCTGGACCCGGCGACGACGGAGGTGCTAGGCGTGGTGCCTCTGTCGACGCGAGCGGACGTCGACGTGGCGGTGGCGGCGGCCGCGCGTGCGTTTCCGGAATGGCGCGCAACCCCTGCGGTGGAACGGGCGCGCGTCCTCTTCCGGTTGCGCGGGCTGCTGGAGGAGCACCGGGAGGAGCTGGCGCGGAGCCTGACGCGCGAGCATGGCAAGGCGCTGACGGAGTCGCGCGGCGAGCTGCAGCGCGGCATCGAGAACGTGGAGCACGCCTGCGGCATCCCCACGCTGATGATGGGGGAGACGCTGGAGGACGTGGCGCGGGGCATCGACTGCGAGACGATCCGTCAGCCGCTGGGCGTCTTCGCTGCGATCACGCCTTACAACTTCCCGGTGATGATCCCGCTGTGGTTCTGGCCATACGCGGTGGCGACAGGGAACACGTTCGTGCTGAAGCCGAGCGAGCAGGACCCGCTCACGCATCAGCGCATCGTGGAGCTGGCGTCGGAGGCGGGGCTGCCTCCCGGCGTCCTGAACGTCGTCCACGGTGGTCGCGACGTGGTGGAGGGTCTGCTGGAGCACCCGGACATCGTGGGAGTCTCCTTCGTGGGATCGAGCCGGGTGGCGCGCATCGTCTACCAGAAGGCCGCCGCGGCGGGCAAGCGGGTGCAGGCGCTGGGCGGCGCCAAGAACCACATGCTCATCCTGCCGGACGCGGATCTGGATCGTTCGGCCGGGGCGGTGGTGGACTCCGTGTACGGCTCGGCGGGCCAGCGCTGTCTGGCGGGCAGCGTGATGGTGGGTGTGGGCGATGCCTACGAGGCGGTGAAGGAACGGGTGGTGGATGCGGCGTCGTCGCTCAAGGTCGGGTACGGGCTGGACGAGGACACCTTCATGGGCCCCCTCATCTCATCGTCGCATCGGGAGCGCGTGGTCGGCATGGTGGACCGTGGCGCGCGTGAGGGCGCGCGCGTCGTGCTGGATGGTCGCCGCACGCGGGTGGAGTCGTATCCGAACGGCAACTGGGTCGGCCCGACCGTGCTGGAGGGCGTAGATCCCGCCACCGAGCTGGGCCAGGAGGAGGTCTTCGGTCCGGTACTGAACATGACGCGCGTCGATTCGGTGGAGCAGGGCATCGAGCTGATGCACCGCGTTTCCTACGGGAATGCCACATCGATCTTCACCAGCTCCGGTCGTGCCGCGCGCGAGTTCCGTTACCGCGCCGGCATCAGCATGATCGGCGTCAACATCGGGGTCGCCGCGCCGATGGCGTTCTTCCCCTTCGGCGGCTCGCGCGGTTCCTTCTACGGCGATCTGAAGGCGCAGGGTCGCGACGCGATCGCGTTCTACACGGACAAGCGCGTGGTCATCTCGAGGTGGGGCTGATGAAAGCCAAGGCGGAGGCGCGGGGGCAGGCACAGGCGAGTTCCAGCGGCCCGGGGTCTTCAAGTGGCAGCGGCTCCGCCGGGTCCGGAGAAGTTGCGGAGCCCGACCTCGTTTCCCGGCAGCGGGGGCGGCTGTTCCCGTGGGTGAAGCCATACTACGAGCGGCCGCTGGTGGTGCGGGAGGCAGAGGGCGTGTGGGTGACGGACGTGGAGGGTGAACGCTACCTGGACCTGTTCGCGGGTATCCTCACGACGTCGGTCGGGCACTGTCATCCGCGTGTCGTCGAGGCGATGTCGGAGCAGGCGCGCCGGCTGGGCCACACCTCCACGCTGTACGTCACCGAGCCGCAGCTGGAGGTGGCCGACCGTCTGGTCGCGATCGCGCCGCCGGGTCTGGAACGCGTCGCGTTCACGAACAGCGGCACAGAGGCGGTGGAGACGGCCGTCACGGCGGCCTGCCTATACACCGGCCGTTCGGAGGTAGTCGCGCTGCGGCACGCCTATTCGGGTCGCAGCGCGCTGACCACGAACATCACGGGCCACGCGGGCTGGCGCCCGCTGCCGACCGCGGTGGCGGGTATCAAGCACGCGCGCGCGCCGTACGTCTTCCGCTCGCCACTAGGTCCCGATGCGAGCGAGTCGGAGCACAGCGACTTCTTCATCCAGGATCTGATCGAGACCATCGAGACGACGACGAGCGGCCGGCCCGCCGCACTGATCGTCGAGACGATCCAGGGCGTGGGCGGCTTCATCGTGCCGCCGGCGGACTACCTGCGTCGCGCGGCCGAGGTGATCCGCTCGTACGGCGGCCTCTACATCGCCGACGAGGTGCAGACCGGTTTCGGCCGGACGGGTGAGCACTGGTTCGGTGTGGCCCACTGGGACGTGGAGCCCGATCTGATGGTGATGGCCAAGGGCATTGCCAACGGCGCCCCCGTGGGCGCGACGATGGCGCGGGCCGAGATCGCGGAGGCGTGGACGTCGCTTTCGATTTCGACCTACGGCGGTACGCCGGTCTCGATGGCCGCCGCGCGGGCGACGCTGGACGTCATGGCCGAGGAGGATGTGCCGGCGCGGAGCGCCGAGCGGGGCGCGCAACTGCGTATGGGACTCGACCGACTGCGGGAGAGCCACGCCTGGATCGGGGAGGTGCGCGGCAAGGGGCTGATGCAGGCGATGGAGATCGTCGCCGGCGCGGAGGACCGGACCCCCGATCCCGGCCGTGCCCGTACGGTGCTCGAGGCGGCGCGCGAGGAGCGGGTGCTGATCGGTCTTGGCGGCCTGAAGGGGCACGTGGTGCGTATGGGCCCCTCCATGCTGATCACCGAGGACGAGCTGGCCGACGGGCTGGAGCGGCTGGGCCGCGCCTGCCGCCGCGCGGACGGCGCGGCTTGATCGCCGGGCTGCCGCTGGACGCCTGGCTGCTGATCGCGGCCGCCGCGCTGATCGGGCCCGCGATAGAGCTGCGTTTCTGGCTGCACCGGCGGCGGGCGCGGCATGACGCGGAGACGCGCCCGTGACCGCCCAGGCCATGATCGTGGCGATCCTGGTCGTCTACCTGCTGGTGCTGCTCGCGATCGGCGTATGGGGTGGCCGTGAGTCGGGCGACGTCGCCGGCTACTACGTGGCCGGCAAGAAGCTGCCGTCCTGGGTCATCGCATTCAGCTCCAACGCCACGGGGGAGTCGGCGTGGCTGCTGCTGGGGCTCACCGGCATGGGCTACCTGGTCGGCGTGCACGCCTTCTGGGTCGTGCTGGGCGAGGTGCTGGGTGTGACGCTGGCGTGGACGTGGGTGGCCAGGCCATTCAAGGAGGCGACCGACCGGTACGACTCGATCACCGTGCCCGACTATCTGGAGGACCGCTTCCGCGACCGGCGGCACGTGCTGCGGCTGATCGGCGCGCTGATCATCCTGAGCATGACGGCGGCGTACGCCGCGGCGCAGTTCACGGCGGCGGGCAAGGCGTTCGACGCATTCCTCGGCACTGGCTACGCCACCGGCGTGCTGATCGGGGCCGCCATCATCCTGTTCTACACTACGGTGGGCGGCTTCAAGGCGGTGGCGTACAGCGACCTGCTCCAGGGCGTGCTGATGTTCGCCTGCCTGCTCGTGCTGCCGATCGTCGGCATCTCGGCGGCGGGCGGATGGACCGCGACCATGTCCGCCCTGGGCGCGGAGGATCCGGCGCTGCTGCGGCCGATGGGCTCGCTCGGCATGACGCCGGCAGGGATCGCGTCGGCGGCCGGTTTCGTCGCCATCGGCCTCGCCTTTCTCGGCTCGCCGCAGTTGTTGACCCGCTTCATCTCCGCACGCGACACCCGGCAGATCACGGACGGCGGCCTGATCGCCGTGCTCTGCATCGTGGTGTTCGACGTCGGCGCGGTCACCGCCGGCATGGCCGGACGCGCGCTGTACCCGGGCCTGGGCGACCCCGAAACGATCTACGCCACCATGGGCGCACAGCTGTTCCCCGCGCTGTTCACGGGCACCTTCCTGGTCGTGGTGCTGGCCGCGATGATGTCCACCGTCGATTCGCTGCTGATCCTGGCGTCATCCGCCGTGGTGCGGGACCTGGTGCAGAAGGTGTGGCGGCCCGGAATGGCCGAGCGCCAGCTGTCACGCATCGGCAAGGCCGTGACCGTGGTGCTGGGCGCGGCGGGGGTGGCGCTGGCCCTGGGCGAGGTCCGGCTCATCTTCTGGTTCGTGCTATTCGCCTGGTCAGGGCTGGCCTGCGCCTTCACGCCGGTAGTGCTGTGCGCGCTGTTCTGGCAGCGCACCACCCGCGCCGGCGCGATCGCCGGCATGCTCACCGGCTTCATCGTGACGGTCGTGTGGGTGCTCGCGTTCAAGAGCGCATTCCACGATCTGTACGAGATGATCCCCGGCTTCCTCGCCGGCCTCATCGCAACGGTAGGTGTCAGCCTGTTCACGCCGACCGGGCCAGGCGACGACGAGGAGGTCGCGCGATCCGACGAGGTCCCCGGGTCTGCCGTCACGCGCTGATCGTCTAGGGCTTTCGAGCGGCGTGGGCGCGGAGTCAGGTTCAATGACCTGCACGCGCCGGCGCTCGGAGCCGAATTCACCCGCACCCGCATTTGCCACGATGAAAGTCGCAGCAGCCATCGCAGTTGCCGTAAGCCTCACCGCCGTCGGCGAGGCATCGGCCCAGACGCGCGCCCGCGATCTGGGCGTGCCCTTCGACGGCACGCCCGGCCCGCTCAACGCCATCACGGACGTGGCGGGCGTGGAGGTCGGCCACGTCACGCTGATCGAGGGCAGCGGCCGCCTGGTGGTGGGGGAGGGGCCGGTGCGCACCGGGGTCACGGCCATCCTGCCGCGCGGCCGCAGCGGCCCCGACTCGACCTTCGCGGCCACCTTTTCGCTGAACGGCAACGGCGAGATGACGGGCACGGCGTGGATCGAGGAGAGCGGACAGCTGGACGGCCCGATCCTGATCACCAACACGCACAGCGTGGGCGTGGTGCGGGACGCCGTGATCCGCTGGGAAGTGGAGAACCGCCCCGATTTCCTGTGGGCGCTGCCGGTGGTCGCGGAGACGTACGACGGCATCCTGAACGACATCAACGGCTTCCACGTCACACCCGAGCACGTTTTCCAGGCGATCGAGGGCGCGCGCGGCGGCGCGGTCGCGGAGGGCTCTGTGGGCGGCGGCACCGGCATGCTCTGCAACGGCTTCAAGGGCGGCATCGGCACGGCGTCGCGCGTGCTGCCGGAACGGGGCGGCGGCTGGACCGTGGGCGTGCTGGTGCAGTGCAACTACGGCTCGCAGAACAGCGTGCTGATCGGCGGCATTCCCGTCGGTCGGCAGCTGTTGCGCGAGGGCCTGCGCGGCCTCTGCCGCGGTGACATCGAGCCGACGCTGGAATTCCTGCGCGGCCTTCCGCGTTGCGATGGCGCGGGGGGCGCCGCCGGCCCGGGCGCGCGGCCGGATGCGCCGCTGCCGGAGCTCGGCTCGATCATCGTGGTGGTGGCGACGGACGCGCCGCTGCTGCCGCACCAGCTCGAGCGCATCGCCACGCGCGTCACGCTCGGGCTCGGCCGCCTGGGCAGCATCGCCGGCAACGGCTCGGGCGACCTGTTCATCGCCTTCTCGACCGCGGCGCGCGGCATCGGTGCGGAAGAGGGCCTGGTCCCGCTGGAGATGCTGCCCAACGACCGGATGGACTGGCTGTTCAGTGCGGTCGTGCAGGCGACGGAAGAGGCGGTGGTCAACGCCATGGTCGCCGCCGACACCATGACCGGCGTCGACGGCATCACGGCCCGCGGCATCCCGCACGACCGCCTGCGGGCGATCCTGCGCGAGCACGGCCGGCTGGTGGAATGACCGGTCAGTCGCCGTTGCCGCGGTAGCCGAAGCCGACGTAGCCGCGCACGTCGGGCCAGCTGCCCGCGCGGCGCGCGTCCGGGTCGCTCTCCCACGCGCTGCGCAGCTCCGGCTCCACGTCGCTGAAGCTGCGGCCCTGGTAGTCCGGGTTCTGCGCGGCGACCCAGCCGAAGCGGTAGCCGGGGCGCGCCTGCTCGAAGTGCATGGAGCCGCTCGCGGCCGACTCGCCCACCTCCGCGGCGCCGCTCGCTTCGGCCTCGCGCGGCTGCGCGCGCATCGCGGCGCGCGCGGACTTGCCGGCCACCTCGGCGCCGCCGCTGCGGAAGTGCTCACGGCAGCGTCGCTCCGTCCGCTCGTCGAAGCGGTCGGCGGCGCGTCGCGCGGACTCTCCGGACCACCAGCCGCCCAGTGTGTCCGCGGCGGAGCGGAACAGATCGCCGGCCAGCTCGGCACCGGCATCCGCGGCGGCGCCGGCCGCCGACGCGGCCGCTTCCAGTCCGGCCTCCATCGCCCGTCCCGCCGTCGCGCCGGCGCTCTCGCCCATGCGTTCGAAGGTGCCGCGCCGCCCGTCCCGATCGCTCTGCTCGCTCATCCTCGTCCTCTCGTGCCGGTTCACCGCAAGCCGTTGTCGCACCGATGTTTGAGTGCAAGGCGCGGGCCCGGTCGCGCCGGCCTGCGCTCGCTGGGGCGCCACCCCCGGCACCGATTCTGCCCCCTCCACGCGACGCCGACGTACGCGAATCCGGAACGCAGGCGGACATGGGGCTGATCAAGGCGACCTTCAAGGATTTCTTCGACGACAACGCGCCGCGGCTGGCGGCAGCCTTGTCGTACTACACGATCTTCGCGCTGCCACCGCTGCTGGTGCTGATCCTGATGATCGCCGGCGCGGTGGTGGATCCCGCGGACCTGCAGGGGCGCATCCAGACGCAGATGCAGTCGATGCTGGGCCCCGACGCCGCAGCGCAGGTCACCACGATCATCGAGAACGCCAGTCGGCCGGGCACGGGCGGCGTGCTGGCCACCGTGCTCAGCATCGCGGCACTGCTGTTCGGCGCGACGGGCGCCTTCGCCCAGCTGCAGGCGGCGCTGAACACCGCGTGGGAGGTGAAGCCGGACCCGGAGCAGGGCGGGCTCAAGGGCTTCATCATGAAGCGCGTCACGTCCTTCGGCATGATCCTGGGCGTGGTCTTCCTGCTGCTCGTATCGCTGGTCGTCAGCGCGGCGATCACCGCGTTCGGCGACATGATCGGGGGCATGCTGGGCGGGCTGTCCGGCGTGCTGCTGCAGGTGATCCAGGTCGCGCTGTCGCTGGGCATCATCACGCTGCTCTTCGCGACCATCTTCAAGGTGCTGCCCGACGCGAAGATCGCGTGGAAGGACGTATGGGTCGGCGCCGCGGTGACCGCGCTGCTCTTCGTGGTCGGCAAGTTCCTGATCGGCTTCTACATCAGCCGCAGCGAGCCCGGCAGCGCTTACGGCGCCGCCGCCTCACTCGCCGTCATCCTGGTCTGGGTCTACTACGCCGCCCTGATCCTGCTGCTCGGCGCCGAGTTCACACAGCAGTGGGCGCGGCGGAAGGGGGGCGGTATCGAGCCGGAGGACGGCGCGGTGCGGGCGGAGCGGCACGTCACAACGGGGGAGCGGACGTGAAGGAAGTCGAAGGGCGAAGGGAGGAGCTGGTCAATGCGGTCACGCATGGCGCGGGCGTGGCCGCCAGTGCGGCCGCACTCGCGGTCCTGGTCGTCATGGCCGCGCGTGGCGGGGACCCCTGGGAAATTGTCGGAGCGGCGATCTTCGGTACCACACTGATCCTGCTGTACCTGGCGTCGACCCTCTATCATGCCGCGAGCGAGCCGCGGCTCAAGGCGCGCCTCAAGGTGCTGGATCACAGTTGCATCTATCTGCTGATCGCGGGCACGTACACGCCGTTCACGATCGGTGCGCTGCGCGGCGGCTGGGGCTGGTCCCTGTTCGGCGTGATCTGGGGACTGGCGGTGCTGGGCGTCGTCTTCAAGCTATTCTTCACGGGCCGCTTCCGCCTGCTTTCCACCCTGGTCTACCTCGGCATGGGCTGGCTGGTGCTGGTTGCGGCGGTGCCGCTGTTCCGCGCGCTCAGCCCTGCCGCGCTCGCGTGGCTCGTGGCCGGCGGCGTGGCCTACACCGCCGGTACGCCGTTCTACCAGAAGAATCGATTCCGCTATTCACACGCCGTGTGGCACGGCTTCGTTCTCACCGGCAGCATCTGCCACGCGATCGCGGTCGGCATCCAGATCTGAACTCAGGGGAACGCCCGATCGTCGTCGCCGTCCACGTCGATGAAGCCGTCGCGGATGAGCAGGTCCTCGATGGCGGCCAGCGCCATGTCGCGGCGCGCGGGTGAGCGGTCGCCGGGGTGATCGGAGATGTCGCCGGCGCGGTTGGCGTCGGCGCCCTGCCGTGGCTCCTCGGCGGCGCTGCGCACCGTCTCGTCGATGTCGGTGACGTTGCTCATCACGTGCTTGCGGGCCTGCACCCGCCGCTCCTCCGGCCAGTCGCCGCCGCCGGTCGGCTCGTGCGCGCTGAGCACCTCGTCGACGTCCTCCTCGCGGATCTCGTAGGGAACCGGATCCATCGCGAACCTCCGTGTATCGGTCGATATTCGTGCGATCGTGTTGCCCCATGATGGAGGCGAGGATCGTGCCGGTGTCGACATGGAAGTGCGTGCGGACGCGGCGATGAACCTGCCCAATGCGCTGAGCCTGCTGCGCGTGCCGCTGGCGGCCGCGTTCGTGCTGCTCGACTCGACCGGCTGGCGTGCGCTGGTGGTGGCGCTCGCGGCGGCCACCGACTGGATCGACGGGCGCATCGCGCGCGGACGCGGCCAGACCACGTCCACGGGCGAGTGGCTGGACCCGCTGGCCGACAAGACCTTCATGGTCGCCGCGCTGGTCACGATCGTCGTGGAGCGCGGCGTTCCGCCGTGGACGCTGCCGCTGCTTCTCACGCGCGACATCGGCGTGCTGCTCGGCGCGCTGTTCCTGTTCGGCCGCGGCCAGCGCCGCCGCATGCGCGCGCGCCGCGTCGGCAAGGCGGTCACCTGGCTGCAGTTCGCGGCCGTCGGCCTGATCCTGCTCGTGCCGCCGAGCGCCGTATGGCTCGCGATCCCGCTGGCGCTGCTGGGCGCGTGGGCGGTGCTCGACTACGCCCGTGCAGCGACCGAAACGCGGTGAGCGGCGCGACGATTGCACGTCGCGCCCGGCATCATGCCTGATCTCTGGTACAAGGACGCCGTCATCTACTGCCTGGACGTGGAGACGTTCCAGGACTCGAACGGTGACGGCATCGGTGATTTCCGGGGGCTGACCGAACGGCTGGACCACCTGGTCCGGCTGGGCGTCACCTGCGTCTGGCTGCTGCCCTTCTATCCCACGCCCAACCGCGACAACGGTTACGACGTCGTCGACTACTACGGCGTCGATCCGCGCCTGGGCACGCTCGGCGACTTCGTCGAGTTCATGCGCGGCGCGCGCGAGCGCGGGCTGCGCGTCATCATCGACCTGGTCGTGAACCACACGTCCGACCAGCACCCGTGGTTCCAGGCGGCGCGGCAGGGGCCGGAGTCGCCGTTCCACGACTGGTACGTATGGAAGGACGAGCGGCCGGATGGCGCCGAGGACGACGTGATCTTTCCGGGCGTGCAGGAGACCACCTGGACCTACGATCGCAAGGCGCGCCGCTACTACTTCCACCGCTTCTACGAGCACCAGCCCGATCTCAACATCTCCAACGAGGAGGTGCGCGACGCGATCCGTCGCATCATGGGCTTCTGGCTGGAACTGGGCGTGTCCGGCTTCAGGCTGGACGCGGCGCCGTTCCTGATCGAGCTGAAGGGGATCGACGGCGGCGAGGCCACCGATCCGCTGAATTACCTGAAGGAGTTCCGCGCCTTCCTGTCCTGGCGGCGCGGCGATGCGATCCTGCTGGCGGAGGCCAACGTGCCGGCCGATCGCATCGACGAGTACTTCGGCCACGACCAGCGGCTGCACATGCTGTTCAACTTCCTGCTCAACCAGCAGCTGTTCCTGGCGCTGGCGCGCGGGGAGGCGACGCCGCTGATCGAGGGCGTCTACCGGCCGGAGCGGCCGCCGCCGGAAGGGCAGTGGGCCAACTTCCTGCGCAACCACGACGAGCTGGACCTGGGCCGGCTGACGGATGCGCAGCGGCGTGAAGTGTTCCAGGTGTTCGCGCCGGACGAGGACATGCGCCTGTACGAGCGGGGCATCCGGCGCAGGCTGGCGCCGATGCTGGACAACGACAGCGCCCGGCTGCGCCTGGCCAACAGCCTGTGCCTGACGCTGCCGGGCACGCCCGTCATCCGCTACGGCCAGGAGATCGGCATGGGTGACGACCTGTCGCTCGAGGAGCGCAGCGCGGTCCGCACCGCCATGCAGTGGACCGATTCGCCGAACGGCGGCTTCTCCCGCGCGAAGCCGGACGCGCTGGCGCGGCCGGTGATCCGCAAGGGTGAGTACGGCTTCCCGAAGGTCAATGTCGAGGCGCAGCGGCGCGCGCCCGATTCACTGCTGCAATGGCTGGAGCACGCGATCCAGGTGCGACGCCAGAACAAGGAGTTCGGCCGCGGCATCTGGGAAGTGCACGACACGGACGACGTCGCCGTGTTCTGCCACAGCTGCACCGACGAGGGCCGCTCCGTGGTCGCCATCCACAACCTGGCGGACCGGGAGGTGGAGGTGCGCGTCGATCTCAGCAGCCTGGAGGGGGAACGGCTGCGTCCGCTGCTGGATCCGGGAGACGATGTCGACCTGGACGACGGCACATGCAGCATCCGTCTCGACCGCTACGGCTTCCGCTGGTTCCGGATCGCTGAATAGCGCCCCGCGTTACGGCGCCACGTCGTGGAACTGGAGGTCGGTCTCGCGCTCCAGCGTCTGGCGCAGCGTCCACTCGGTCTCGAACAGGATCAGCGGGCGCTGCTTGGCGTCGTAGACCAGCGTGCGGCCGAGTCCCGACGCGGCCTGCCGGATCGCGCCCTCCTCCCCCGTCACCCAGCGCGCGTGCTGCCAGGGCAGGTTCTCCAGCCGCGCGACCACGTTGTACTCGTTCTCCAGCCGGTGCAGCAGCACCTCGAACTGGAGGCGGCCGACCGCGCCGACGATCGGCTCCGGCTGGCCCGTGTGCGTGGACGCGTAGAAGACCTGCGCCGCGCCCTCCTCGCTGAGCTGGCGCAGCCCCTTGTCCAGATGCTTCCGGCGCAGCGGGTCGGGCACGACGATGCGCGCGAAGTGCTCGGGCGAGAAGCGCGGCATCTCCTCGATGTGCATCGCGCGGCCGGCGGCGAGTGAATCGCCGATGCGCAGGCTGCCGCGGTCGTGGATGCCGATCACGTCGCCCGCGAACGCCTCGTCCACGTGGCGCCGCTCGCGCGCCATGAACTGCTGCGGCTGCGCCAGCCGGACGCGATCGCCCGAGCGCGCGTTGACCACGTCCATGCCCGGCTCGAAGCGCCCCGACGTGACGCGCACGAACGCGATGCGGTCGCGGTGCTTCGGGTCCATGTTCGCCTGGATCTTGAACACGAAGCCGCTGAACTGCGGGTCGGTCGGGGAGACGGCGCCGTCCGAGCCTTCGCGCGGACCCGGCGCGGGCGCCAGCTCCAGGAAGTGCTCCAGGAACGGCTCCACGCCGAAATTGGTCAGCGCGCTGCCGAAGAACGCCGGCGCGAGACGCCCCTCCAGCACGGAGTCGCGATCGAAGTCGGCGCCGGCCAGCTCCAGCAGCTCCACGTCCTCGGTCAGCTGCGCCAGCGCGCTCTCGCCCAGCAGCTCGCGCGCCTCGTCCGAGTCCAGCGACGCGACGCGCGACTTCGCTCGCTGCGAGCCGTGGTGCCCCTCGCGCTCGAACATGTGGATGACGCGCTTCACGCGGTCGTAGACGCCGAGCAGCCGGCCGCCCTCGAAGATCGGCCAGGTGATCGGGTAGCACTGCAGCCCCAGCTCCGTCTCCACGTCGTCCAGCAGCTTGAGCGGCGCCTCACCCGGCCGGTCGCACTTGTTCACGAAGACGAAGATCGGGGTGCGACGGCGATGCACCACCGCGAACAGCTTGCGCGTCTGCTCCTCGACGCCCTTGCGGTTGTCCAGCAGCATGACCGCGCTGTCCGCGGCGATCAGCGTGCGATACGTGTCCTCGGAGAAGTCCTGGTGGCCGGGCGTGTCCAGCAGGTTCATCTGGTGGTCGCGCCACTCGAACTGCAGTACGCTGGACGTGATCGAGATGCCGCGCTCCTGCTCCAGCTTCATCCAGTCGGACGTGGCGTGGCGCGCCGCGCGGCGTGCCTTGACCGACCCGGCCAGATGGATCGCGCCGCCGTACAGCAGCAGCTTCTCCGTCAGCGTCGTCTTGCCCGCGTCCGGATGGCTGATGATGGCGAACGTACGTCGGCGCGCGACCTCGCCGGCCAGCGGGTCCGCGGCGGCGCGGGATGCTTGCGTCATGATCGATCGGGTCGAGATTGCCTGCACGGGATGCGGGCGCTTCTACCCCGACCCGTGCGAAAGGTCCGAAGTGCGGCGGCCGACGACCTGCGTCGGCTGCCGCACTCCGGTCACCGGGCCGTTCAGCGCGGTGGTGGCGGGCCTCTGCGGCCGCGGTTGCTGAAGCGGCGGCCGAGCAGCCAGGCGGCGAGGACGATCACGAGTACGAGGATCACGATCGCCCAGAAGCCGAACTCGAGCAGATCGCCGATCAGGTCGCAGCCGGCCGTGCCCAGCGTCAGCACGAGCAGCGCGAGGAGTGCGGGTACGCGTCGCATGTATGCTCCCAGTCCTAGAGTCGCTGATCGAGGGGGCAAGCGATGTGCCGGGACCCCGCGGCGGGGGTGCCGTGGTAGCAGGGGCGGAGTGCACTCACCAGTCACGAGGACGACATGATCAAGCGAATCGCGCCCGTGCTGCTGCTGGCCGCCGGCTGTGCGTCGGCGGACGACGCGCCGACCGGTCCGACCGGTCCGATCGACCGGCTGCCGCGCCCGCTCAGCGCCACCGAGCAGGCGCTGGTGACCCATGCGAACACGTTCGCGTTCCGGCTGCTCAACGAGGTCGCAGCGTCGGAGGCCAAGCCGAACGTGGTGCTCTCGCCGCTCAGCGCGTCCTTCGCGCTGGGCATGCTGCTGAACGGCGCGGCGGATCAGACGTGGACGGAGATGCGGGACGCGCTGGCCCTCGAGGGGCTCGAGCAGTCGGAGATCAACGCCGGCTACGCCTCGCTCATCGAACTGCTCGTGGACCTGGACCCGCGCGTCCGCTTCGACATCGCCAACTCGGTGTGGCTGCGTGAGGGCTTCCCCTTCGAGCCGGCGTTCGCCGACTCGGTGCGCAGCCGTTTCGACGCCACGGTCCAGACGCTGGACTTCGCGCAGCCGGCCGCGCTGTCGACCATCAACGGCTGGGTCGAGGACGCCACCGAAGGGCGCATCGAACGGATGATCGACGAGATCACGCCGGACGACGTGCTGTTCCTAATGAACGCGATCTACTTCAAGGGGGACTGGCGCGCGCCGTTCGACCCCGAGCGCACGAGCAGCGCCGCGTTCCGCACCGCGTCCGGACAGCCGGTCATGGTGCCCATGATGTCGATGGAGGACCAGCCGCTCCGCTTCGCGGACATGCCCGACGGCACCAAGGTCCTCGAGATGCCGTACGGCGGCGACGCCTACGCCATGGACTTCGTGCTGCCGCCGGACGGCGTCCCCGCGGCCGAGCTGGCCGCAACGCTGGACCCGTCCACGTGGCAGGGGTGGCTGGCCGCGCTGAACACCGTCGAGGTCATGGTGCGCATGCCGCGCTTCGAACTGGCCTACGAGCGCACGCTGAACGACGATCTGCGCGCGCTCGGCATGCAGGACGCCTTCATCGAGTCGCAGGCCGACTTCGCGCGGCTGACGCCCGCACAGGTCTACGTCAGCTTCGTCAAGCAGAAGAGCTTCCTGAAGGTGGACGAGGTCGGCACGGAGGCGGCCGCCGTCACCGGCATCGGCGTGCGCGTCACGTCGCTCGGGCCGCACATCTTCCTGGACCGGCCGTTCCTTTTCGCGATCCGCGAGCGGCTCAGCGGCGCGATCCTGTTCATCGGCGTGATCGGCGACCCGTCGGCCGGCGAGTGAGCGGCGCGTACCATTCCGAAGCGACGAGAAAGGGGCTCATGGATGTTCGTGGGGCGGTGACAGAGAGCGCGGGCGGATGCGCATCGTAGCGGGCAAGTGGGCCGGCAAGTCGCTCACCTCGCCGGGCGGCCGGGTGCGGCCGACCGCCGAGGCCGTGCGGGACGCCGTGCTGTCGATGTTCGACGAGCACACGATCCGCACGGCGCGCGTGCTGGACCTCTACGCCGGCACCGGCGCCGTCGGTCTCGAGGCGCTCTCGCGCGGCGCGCGCGCCGTCGACTTCGTTGAGAACGGCACGGCCGCCCTGCACGCGCTCAAGGCGAACATCGCGCGCTTCCATGCACGTGATCGCACGCGCATCTTCAAGCACGAGGTGATGCGGTTCCTGGACGGGGTGGAATCCGACGCGTACGACCTGATCTTTGCCGACCCGCCGTACACCTCGAAGCAGTCGGAGCGGGTGGTGGAGTGGTGGCTGGCGCGGCGGCCCGCGTCCACGCTGGTGATCGAGCACGGTGCGGATCGCACGCTGCCCGCGCCCGGCCGCCGCACGCTGTTCGGCGACACGGCGATCACGCGCTACTCGCCCACGTCGTGATGAAGCTGATGAAGACGATCACGCTGCTGTTCGCGCCCCTGGTCCTGATCGGCTGCGATCGCGTTGGCTCCGCGGCCACGCCGGAGGCCGCGGCAGCGCCCGCGGCCGAGCAGGTGTTCCGCGCGAGCGCGCGTCTGCCCGAGGCCTACCGGCTGGATCGGCCGCTGCTCGCGGGCACGCCGGGCGCGCTGGTGCACGGCCGGGACTGGCAGGGCCTCGAAACGCTGGAGGGGGAGGGGTTCCGCATCGGCTCGTCCGGGCGGGACGCCGCCAGCGTCCCTGTTGCGGGCGGTCCGCCGGGGGCGCGTCGCGCGGAGCTGGTAGACGACCCGGTGTTCGGTCGCACCCCGCGCGTCTGGTTCGTGGACGCGACGCACGGCCGCGCGGGGCAGGGCAATCCCTGGGACACGCGGTATCGTCGCACCTTCCCCGGCGTCGAGCGCGCCTGGTACCGCGCGCTGTACCGCTTCTCGCCGGACTTCGATGCGCGCACCGCGGCGGATTACCGCGGCAACTCGGCGCACAAGATCTTCTACGTCGGCTCGACGCACCGGCTGGTGCAGGTGGCGCACGTTCGGGCGTGGCAGGTCAAGAGCGCGCCCGAGCGTAGCCCGTGGGGCCGGTCGCGCGAGGTGCCGCTGCCGGGCTCGCCCGCGCACGGCGGCACCTGGCTGGACGCCGGCGAGCCGGGGCGCACCGGCGCTGCCGTCTGGGGCTCCGGCGAGTGGTTCGAGGTGATCGCGATGCAGGAGCGGGTGTCCGAGTCGCGCTACCGCGTCCGCGTCTGGCTGCGCCAGGTCACGCGCGATGGCGAGCTGCTGCCCGAGCCGGTCCAGGTGCTGCGCAGCGAAACGCGCGACCGGCGCGGCCGCGTCTGGGCCGCCGGCATCCCGGCCAGGTACGGCTTCGAGCACGTGGACACGCAGCGCGACCCTGGCGCCGTCGCCGACGGCATCACGCTGTTCGACAATCGAAACGGCTGGCTGCCGTCCGGTCAGGCGATCTGGGCGCAGCTCGGGCCGTACGAGGTGATCGACGCCGACCGCGTGCCCGACCCCTACGGCCTGGCCGACGACATGCTGCAGTGACGCGCGGCGCGGGTCACGCGGTCGCGGTCTGCGTCACCCGCTCCACCCAGGACTCCAGCTCGCGCAGGAACTTCGCGACGAACTCGCGCGTCGGCTCGTGCACCAGCCGGCCGTCCTCGTCGAACTTGTCGGGCGAATTGCCGACGGCCACGCCGGGGTGCGGCATCAGCAGCGCCAGCGTCGAGTAGACCACCAGCTTCAGCATCTGCTGGCCGCGCGCGGCGCCGAACAGGCCACGCGATGCGCCCATGATCGCGACCGGCTTCCCCTTCATCACGCTCTTCAGCCCCGGCCGCGACGCCCAGTCGATCGCGTTCTGCAGCACGCCGGGCACGCCGTGGTTGTACTCGGGGGACGAGATCAGCAGCGCGTCCGCATCCGCGATCGCGCGCTTGAACCGCTCGACCACCTCCGGCCGATCATCGTCGTTGTCGAGGTCGGCATTGTAGAGCGGGATCGGCGCGAGGTCGAAGATCTCGATCTCCATCCCGTCGGGCGCCAACTCCCGCGCGGCGCGGATCAGGCTGCGATTGTAGGAGCCGCTGCGCAGGCTCCCGGCGAAGGCAAGGACGTTCATGACTGGACTGCTCCGGTTGCTCGTGTCGTGTGTCCGGGACGACCGAGGGAGCAAGGAGCGTACGCGGCCGCGGATGCCGCCGCGCGTCGCACCGACTTTGATCTCGGGGCGCAGGCTCCCTAGCCTGATGGGACACGCACCTCATCCCCTCCAGCGGAGCATCGCCATGGCGCAGCGCAATCCGGTCGTGTGGTTCGAGATCCCCGCGGCCGACCTGGACCGCGCGACCCGCTTCTACGAGCGCGTCCTCGGCGTGACCATGCAGCGGTTCGAGATGGGGCCGCTGCTCATGTCCTGGTTTCCGATGGCCGAGGGTGCGCCCGGCGCCGCGGGCACGCTGATCCACAACGAGGCGTACACGCCGTCGCACGAGGGCACGCTGATCTACATCTCCGTCGACGACATCGACGCCGCGCTGGGGCGCGTGGCCGAGGCCGGCGGGAAGGTGCTGCAGCAGAAGCAGGAGATCGGCGAGTTCGGCTTCATGGGCCTGTTCGAGGACAGCGAAGGCAACCGCGTGGCGCTGCACGCGGACGAGTAGACCGCACGACCAGCGGGCCGGCATCTGCGGATGCCGGCCCGCTCCATCACTGACGATCCCGCGCGTCAGCGACGTCGACCCTGCGCGTCAGCGACGCCGATCCGGCGCGTCACTGATGGTCGCCGCGCGCGTCAGATCTTCGGCTTTTCCGCCGCGACCACGCCCGGCGCGGCGGGCTCCTCGACCACGACGCCGACCGGCTTGCCGTCCACCGCGCGGCGCCCCTTCGCCTTGCTCGCGACCGGCGCGGCCGCCTGCGCGGGCTCGTCCTGCATCACCTGCACGAGGTCGTCGGACAGCTTGATGCCGCCGATGTTCATCATGGTGTGCAGCGCGGGCGGCAGCGTAGACATCAGGTCGGTCACGAACGAGCTGACGCCCGCGCCGGCCGAGCCGTTGCCGTTGGCGCCGCCCCACATGACCACCTTGTCGAACTTGATGTTGGAGATGGCGTCGGCCGCCTTGTCGGCCAGCGTGTCGATGTGCTCGAGCATGAGCAGGCGATACGCCTGATCGGCGCCGCCGCACGCGTCGACGATCGCGCGCAGGCCTTCCGCCTTCTTCGACAGCATCTCGAACTCGCCGCGCGCTTCCGCCTCCAGCTTGGCGAAGATCGCCGAGGCCTCGCCCTGCGCCTCCAGGCGACGCGACTCGGCCAGCGCCTCGGCCTCGACGATGCGGCGCGCCTTTTCGGCCTTGGCCGGCGCCTCCAGCTCGGCGCGGCGCTCCGCCTCGATGCGCTCCGCTTCCGCGAGCGCGGCCTTCGCCTGCGCCAGGTTCTCGGCCTCCTCGACCGCCGCTTGCGCCACGCGACGCCGCGTTTCGCCCTGCTGGTACGCTTCCGCCTCGCGCACCTGCAATTGCGCGCGCGCGGCGGCGATCTGCGCCTGTGATGCGGTCTCCCCGTCGATCGCCTGCGCGTTGGCCGCGGCGACGCCGACGCGGCGGTCCTGGTCGGCCTGCGCGATCTCCGTGTCGCGGATGTACTCGGCGCGCTGCTGCGCCACGGCCTTCTCGCGGTCCAGGTCGGCCAGGCGCACGGCGGTGTCGCGCTCGGCCGTCTTGACGCCGATCTCCTTCTCTCGATTCGCGTTGGCGACCTGGATGTCCTTCTCCTGGTCGGCCTGCGCCACCGCGATCGCGCCCAGCTTCTCCTGCTCGGCCACGTCGCCCTTGGCCTTGTTCACCGCGCGCGCGCCCGCCTCGCGGCCGATCGCCTCGATGTAGCCGGACTCGTCGTTCAGGTCCTTGATGTTCACGTTGATCAGCTTGAGGCCGATCTTCATGAGCTCCGGTTCGAGCGCGTGCTCGATGTTGGCGCGGAAGCCGTCGCGGTCGCGGTTGATGTCCTCGATGCGCATCGACGCGATCACCTGCCGCATCTGGCCGAAGATGATGTTGGAGGCGAGCTCCTTGATCTCCTCGGAGCGCAGGTTCAGCAGCCGCGACGCCGCGTTGTGCTGGTACTCCTGCACGTCGCCCACCGCGACCGTGACCTGGCTCGGCACCTTGACGCGGATGTTCTCCAGCGACAGCGCGTCGGTCAGGTTGATGTCGATCTGCAGCGGGGTCAGGTCCAGGAACGCGTACTCCTGGATGACCGGCCAGACGAACGTGCCGCCGCCCGACAGGACGCGCGCCGACTGGCCGCGCCCCACCTTGCCGCTGATGACCAGCACCTTGTTGGCCGGGCAGCGCTTGTAGCGGCTGACGAACAGCATGACCACGCTGCCCAGTACGAGCAGCACGACGGCGACGCCGGCGGCCAGCGGCGAGAACGGCACCGCGGTCTGCGCCTGCGCCAGCGCGATTATGGAAGCGACCATCGTCATCGGACTCCCTCGATGGTTGGAGTAGGCACGACCTCGACCGTGTCGCCCTCTGCGGCCACGACGAGTACGGAACTGCCGGTCGGGAGCCCGTGCGGCTCCCGCGTCACCGCGCGCACCTCGATGGTGCGCCCTTGTACGCTCACATGCACCAGCCCGTGCGGGTCCTGCGCGTCGACGCCGCGCACGGGCGCGTCGCCCGGCAGCAGACCCGCCGCCGCGAACGCTTCACCCGCCGTCAGCGCCTCGCCCGCGCCGACCGCGCGGGCCGGGATGGCGAGGTAGACGGTGCCGGTCTGGCCGACGGCGTTGGACAGGTCGATCGAGCCGTCGCTCTCCAGGCGCAGGATCATGCGCGTCAGGTACGCGACCAGGACCGCCGCGCCGAACGCGGGCGGCACGGCCAGGATCGCGGCCAGCCACGCGAACAGGAACCGGTCCAGGATCCATCCCGTCACGCCGAACACGGCCAGCGCCGCGGCCACCGAGCGCACGCTCAGCAGGTCGAGACCGGCCGACGCGCCGCCGCCGCCCACCTCCGCGTCCGGCATGTCGAGCTCGGGCGCGTCCGCGTCGAAGCCGACCATCGACAGCACGATCTGGAAGACCAGCACGGCCGCACCGACCGCCAGGCAGATCAGGAAGACGGAGCTCATGCGATGCACGGGTGCGAGGATCCAGCCGCCGGACGAAAGGGCTACGCATGCCGACGATGATCTCTTCTGGGCCCGCGCGGGTGGGGACGGGGGCGCGGTCTTCGGAATGTCGCACGGATCGGCGCAGGCGGGAAGGCTTGGGGAGAGCTGCCAGCCTCCAGCTTCCAGCTGGCAGCTGCCGCCCCGCCACTGGCTCCCGCCCGCCCGCCGGCCCTACGTTCCCCGCTCAACCATGACCGGATCGGGATACATCGCATGACGAGAACGATGACGGCCGCGCGTGGCGCGGCGACCTTGCTGCTGGGGCTGGCGCTGGCGGCGCCGGCGAGCGGGCAGCTTGTCGGTGAGAAGGAGCGGCTGGACTCGGTGCAGGAGGCGCTGATGGCGGGCGGCCAGCTGTCGGGCCGGTCGGGGCCGCGCAGCGTGAACTGGATCGACGGTGGCGACCGCTTCGCGTTCACGATCACGAACCCGGAGACGCGGCAGCCGGAGATCCGGCGCTTCGACCCGGGCACGCTGAACGAGGACCTGCTGGTCGGGCAGGAGACGCTCATGCTGCCGGGCACGCGGGAGGCGCTGCAGTACCGCAGCTTCGAGTTCGGCGCGGACAGCCGGTTCCTGCTGTTCCAGTCGAATTTCCGGCCGATCTACCGCCGCTCGGGCATCGCGGACTTCTACCTGCTGCCGCTGACGGGCGACACGATCCGCAAGGCGGTCACGGACGCGCGCACGGCGGAGCTCTCGCCGGACGGCACGCTGGTCGGCTACGAGCGCGGCGGCGACATGTACGTGATCGACCTGGCCAGCGGCGCGGAGCGGCGGCTCACGTCGTCGGCCAACGACACCATCTTCAACGGCGTCTTCGACTGGGTCTACGAGGAGGAGTTCGGCTTGGCGCAGGCGTGGGCGTGGTCGCCGGACAGCCGTCGCATCGCCTTCTGGCAGACGGAGGAGGGCGGCGTGCCGTTCGTGCAGCTGACCGACTACGACGAGCAGCACCCGGAATGGGTCAACATCGCCTACCCCAAGGTGGGTGATCACAACCCGGTCGTGCGCATCGGCGTGGCGGACGTGAACACGGGGCAGGTGCGCTTCCTGGACACGGGCCTGACCGAGGAGCACTACGTCCCGCGCATCTACTGGACGAGCGATGCGAACACGCTGGCCGTCGTCACGCTGAACCGGGCGCAGAATCACATGCGCCTGTTCTTCTTCGACGTGCGCACGGGCGAGCGGCGGCAGGTGATGGAGGAGACGACGGCGGACGGCTGGATCGACGTCTACGACTTCTTCGCCGGCATCGACCACTTCTTCATGTTCCCGGAGGGGATGGAGGAGTTCTTCTGGATCTCGGATCGCGACGGCTGGCAGCACATCTACCGCTACGACTACAGCGGCCGGCTGCTGAACCAGGTCACGGACGGCGACTGGGTGGTCACGCGCATCGAGGGGATCGACGCGGAGGATCGCACGATCTACTACACGTCGACCGAGGAGTCGCCGCTGGAGCGGCATCTCTACTCGATCCGCTTCGACGGCTCGCGCAAGCAGCGGCTGACGCAGGAGCCGGGCACGCACTCGATCGACATGTCGCCCAACACGCGCTACTACATCGACAGCTGGTCGAACACGGAGACGCCGCGCCGGGTCGAGTTGTGGACCACGGACGGCAATGGCCGCGTGCTGCGCGAGCTGGAGACCAACGAGCAGGTACGCGAGTACCTGGCCGATCACGTGTACTCGCCGGTCGAGCTGTTCAGCTTCACGACCAGTGACGGGCAGCGGCTGGACGGCTCCATGATCCGCCCGCCGGACTTCGACCCGAACCGCCGCCACCCGGTCGTGCTGACCGTCTACGGCGGTCCCGGTTCGCAGGGCGTCTACAACTCGTGGGCGAGCAACGGCTGGCACCAGTACCTGGCGCAGCAGGGCTACATCGTGGTCAACGTGAACAACCGCGGCAACGGCAACTACGGCCGCGACTTCATGGAGATCGTCTACGCGGACCTGGGCCGGTGGGAGGCCAACGACTTCGCCGAGACCGCGCGCTGGCTGGCGCGGCAGCCGTACGTGGACGGCTCGCGCATCGCGATCCAGGGCACCAGCTACGGCGGCTACTCGGTGATCTACTCGATGCTCGCGCATCCGGGCGTGTTCAGCACCGGCATCGCGAACTCGCCCGTGACCGACTGGCGCCTGTACGACACGATCTACACCGAGCGCTACATGGGCCTGCTGCCGCAGAACGAGCAGCAGTACGAGGCGGCGTCCACGCTGAACAAGGTGGAGGCGCTGGACGGTCACCTGCTGCTGATCCACAGCGCGATGGACGAGAACGTCCACCCGCAGAACACCTTCCAGCTGCTGACCGCGCTGACCAGCGCCGGCAAGGACGCGGACTTCCGCTTCTACCCGCCGGGCGCGCACGGCGCGGCGTACGACTTCCCGAGCTACCTGACCATGATGGAGGTCTACACCAACACGCTGTGCGAGCAGGTGTTGCCGGGGTGTCAGGCGTCGAACCTGAACGCGGAGGCGGCGCGGCCGTGATCTCCGAAGCCTTCTCGCTTCGTACCGATTGCGCTGTCGACGCTCTTCTCAGGACAACGGGAAGGTAGGGCCGCCGTCACGGTGTCGGCCGTCGGTCGGCCGCTTCTGTTCGATAGCCGATCAGGTTTCGGCCGCACGATCTTCGGGCACGGCCCCATCGCGATCGCGGTGGGGCCGTTGCCTTTCCGCGATCGCTGACGGCCGACACCAGCACGGTGGCCTTGCAGGAGCGGCAGGACCGACGGCCGACATCGGCGCGGTGCCATCGCAGAGACGGCCGACCGACGGCCGACACCCTCCGTCTTCATGAACAGAAGCAGCTGGCCGACGGCAAGGCATGCGCAGCCGGACGGCTGGCAAGCCAGCCGCTGGCCAGCTCAGGAACGGAAGAATCAGCCGATGCCGTACTTGCGCAGCTTGTCGTAGAGCGTGCGCTCGCCGATGCCAAGGCGTTCGGCGGCGCGGCGGCGGTTGCCGCCGACCTCTTCCAGCGCGCGGCGTATCGCGTCGCGCTCGATGTCGCTCATGGTGCGGGGCGCGTTGCCGTTGCCGCCGGCGGGCACGCGTTCGGACGTGACCAGGTCGCGTCCGCGCAGCGTGTCGCCCTCGGCCAGGATGGCGGCGCGCTCGAGGGCGTTGCCGAGTTCGCGCACGTTGCCCGGCCAGGCGGCGGCCTCGATGCGCTCGCGCGCGTCGTCGTCCAGGTGCAGCGCGCCGCGGCCCAGCTCGGCGCCGATGCGGGCGAGCAGCGTCTCGGCCAGCGGCAGCAGGTCCTGCCGTCGCTCGCGCAGCGGCGGCAGCGCGATGGGGAAGACGGCCAGGCGGTGGTACAGGTCCTCGCGGAACTCGCCCGCGGCGACCATCGCCTGCAGGTCGCGGTTGGTCGCGGCGATGAAGCGCACGTCCACCTCGATGGTGCGCGTGCCGCCGACGCGCTCGAAGCGCCGCTCCTGGATCACGCGCAGCAGCTTGGCCTGCAGCTCCGGCTTGAGCTCGCCGATCTCGTCCAGGAAGAGCGTGCCGCCGTCGGCCAGTTCGAGGCGGCCGCGCCGCGCGCCCGTGGCGCCGGTGAACGCGCCCTTCTCGTGGCCGAAGATCTCGCTCTCCATGAGCGTCTCGGAGATCGCGGCGCAGTTCACGGCCACGAACGGTCCGTCGGCGCGGCGGCTGGCCGCGTGGATCGTGCGCGCGGCGACTTCCTTGCCGGTGCCGCTCTCGCCCAGCAGCAGCACGCTGGCGTTGGTCGGCGCGACGCGCTCGACGGCGCGCAGCACCGGCTCCATGACCGGGTCGCCGTAGGTCAGCGGCGGCAGCGGCAGCGACTCGCGTTCGGTGCGGTCCTCCAGCGCGAGCAGTCGGCGCCGTTCCAGCGCGCGCGCGACCAGCATGCGCAGCTCGGACGGGCTGCCGACCGGCTTCTCGAGGTAGTCGAACGCGCCCAGCTTCATCGCCTCGACCGCACTCTCGACGGAGCCGTGCGCGGTCATGACCACCACCTCCATGTCCGGCAGCTCCGCGCGCGCCTTGCGCAGCAGGTCCATGCCGTCCAGCGCGCCGGGCATGCGCAGGTCGGTGAGCATGAGCTCGAACGCACGCTCGTGCAGCGCGCGCAGGGCGCCCATGCCGTCGGCCGCCTGGTCGCAGTCGTGGCCTTCCCCGGCCAGCGCGTCGACCAGGAACTCGCGGATGCCCGGCTCGTCGTCGACGATCAGGATGCGCGCCACGCGGCCCCCTCCGGCTTCGGCAGCCGCACGGTGAACAGCGCGCCGCCGTCCGGGTGGTTGCTTGCCTCGATCACACCGCCGTGCATCTCGACCACGCGGCGCGCGACGGACAGGCCGAGGCCGGTGCCCTGCGTGCGCGTGGTGAAGAACGGGTCGAACACGCGCTCGGCGTCGTCCGCGGGCAGGCCGGGCCCGAAGTCGCGCACCTTCACGACCAGCGCCTCACCGTCGCGCGTGATCGAGGCGACGGCGGGCGCGCCGTCCGACACGGCCTGGTCCGCGTTGCGCAGCAGGTTGACCAGCACCTGCCGGAAGCGCAGCGGGTCGAGCGGCCAGGTCGCGGGCGGGTCGACCGCCTCGATCGCGACGACGGCGCCGACCTCCTCGGCCGCTTCGCGCACCATCGCGACGGGATCGGTCGGCCGGAGGTCGAGCGGCCCCGAGCGCGCGAAGTCGAGCAGGTCGGTGGTCAGCGCCTCGAGCCGGGTCGCCTCGGCGACGACGCGGCGCGCCCGGCGCGCTTCCGCGCCATCACCGTTCAGCCGCTCGGCCAGCAGCTGCGCGTTGCCCTTGAGCGACGCGAGCGGGTTGCGGATCTCGTGGGCGAGGACGGCGGACATCTCGCCGAGGATGGAGAGGCGTCGCTGCTGCTCCATGCGCCGCTCGGCCGCTTCGTAGCGCTGCGACATGCGCCAGAACACCAGCGCCGCGAGCGACAGCACGGCCGCGCCGACGATGCCCAGGATCAGCGAGCGCAGCGAGCGCGCGACCAGCCGCGTCGCGACGACCGGCTCGAACTCCAGCACGAGCAGCATGCGGCGCGGCGCGAAGGTGTAGGTGCGGATGCGGTCGCCGACTGCGGCCAGGTCGAAGGGACCGCCGCCCTCGCCGCCGCCGCCGCCGCGCATGCGCTGGCCGCGCCCGTCCATGGGCGGGCCGGGTCGCGGCAGCTGGCCGAGCGGCTCGCCCGACTCGGCCACGATGCCGCGCTCCGCCGCGACCAGCGCCACGTAGCGCAGACCCTCCTCGTCCAGCGCGGCGTGGATCGAGTCCAGCTCCGCGTCGTCGATGTCGGGGCCGAGGCGGCGCATGTGGTCGCGCACGATGTCCTCCAGGATCTCCGCCTGCCCCTGGTGCAGCGTCTCGACCGCGCTGCGCGCGCTGCGATGGTTGGCCCACGACGTCGCGAGCAGCGCGATACCGAGCGCGAGCGTGGTGACGAGCCAGCCCCAGCGCGCGGTCCTCACGGCGCGTCCGCGCCCATGGTCGCCGCGCCGGCGTCCAGGTCGCCGGCGTAGTACTCCAGCAGTTCCTCCTGGAAGAGCAGGGTGTAGCGGGCGTTGACCGCCGCGCTGACCGCGGCGACCAGCTCCGCGCGCGACTGCGTCACCTCGAGCAGGGTGGCGACGCCGGCGCGGTAGCGGTTCTCGGTGGCCTCGAGCGCGCGGCGCGCGGCCTCCTCACGCGCGACCGCGGCGGCCAGCCGCTCGACTGCGGCCGCGCGGTCCAGCAGCGCGCGCCGCACCTCGAACGCCACCTGCTGCCGCAGCTCGGTCAGCGCCAGGCGCGCGTTGTCCTGCTGCACCTCGGCGCGCTGCACGTCGCGCGAGACGGTGCCGCGATCGAACAGCGGTACGGACACGTTGAGGCCGACCGAGCCGCCCTGCCGCTGGTCCAGCTGGTCGTTGAACGAGAGGTCGGACGTGCTGGAGTACGCCGAGCCGTAGCCCGCGCTCAGGCTGACGGACGGCCAGCGCCCGCCCTGCGCCGCGTCCACGCCCTCCTCGGCCGACGCGACGCGCGAGCGCAGCGCGGCCAGGTCGGGGCGCCGCTCGAGCGCCCGCTCCAGCAGTTCGGCCGCGTTCGGTGCGGCAGACAGCGTGTCCGCGTCCGGCAGCGACGGCGCGGCGAAGGCGTACTCGCGCACCGGGTCCAGCCGCAGCGCCTGCACCAGGTCGATCTCGGCCAGCTCCGCCGACCGCTCCGCCTCGACCAGCGACGCGCGCGCCGCGGCGACGTTCGCCTGCTGCTGGTACAGGTCGGAGATGGGGCGCCGTCCGCCCTGCACCAGCAGCTCGACCTGCTGCTCCTGCTGCGCCTGCGCCGCCAGGTTCTCCGCCTGCACCTCGACCTGCTCCTCCGCCGCGATCAGCGTGAGGAAGCCCGAGATCACCGAGAAGACCACGTCCTGCCGCGCCCGCTCGTACTCGTACAGCCCGGCCTCCTCCTCCAGCCTCGCCGCGCGCAGGTTGGCCACGTTGGTCAGCCCGTCGAACACGATGACGCTGGAGCTGAGCCGCGCGTTCACACTCTGGTTGGTCTCGGTGAGGACGCGCCCCTCCTCCTGCGAGAAGCTGCGCCCGTAGTCGCGCGAGCCCGACGTGCTGAGCGACAGGCTGGGCGCGAACTGCCAGCGCGCCTGGCTCACGCTCAGCGCGTCCAGCACCACCGCGTTCTCCGCCCGCTCCAGCGCGATGCTCTGCTCCAGCGCGATCCCGATCGCCTCCTCGAACGTGATGACGACCGGCTCCTGCGCCGAAGCCGGCGCAGCCGCAACGGGAGCCCCGAAGAGCGCGGCAGTCAGAAGTGCAACACGAATCGTACGCATCATCGATGTATCCCTCGATCGCCAACCCGATCGATCAGTAAGCCCAAGCCCCAAGCCCCAAGCCCCAAGCCCGCCTCACTCGTACCTCAGCGCCTCGATCGGATCGAGCGCCGCCGCGCGGCGCGCGGGATAGAAGCCGAAGAAGATGCCGACCGCGCCCGCGAAGCCGAGCGCGACCGCGACGGTGACCGGCGAGATCACGGTCTCCCAGCCGGTCATGGAGCTGAGGATGGCGCTGGCGGCGAAGCCGATGCCGACGCCGATCGCGCCGCCCAGCACGCTCATCACCACGCTCTCGACCAGGAACTGCGTCAGCACGTCGCGGCCGCGCGCGCCGAGCGCGAGTCTCAGCCCGATCTCGCGCGTCCGCTCGGTCACGCTGACCAGCATGATGTTCATGATGCCGATGCCGCCGACGATCAGTGAGATCGACGCGATCGCGGACAGCAGCAGCGTCATGACCTCTGTGGTGCCGGCCGCCGCGTCCGCGATCTCGGCCTGGTTGCGCACCTCGAAGTCGTCCGGCTCGTTGGGCGCCAGGTCGTGCGCGTCGCGCAGGATGCCCTGGATCTCGCGCTGCGCTGCCGGGATCTCGCCCGGGGAGTAGGTGCTGGCCAGGATCTGCCCGACGAACGACCAGCCGCTGAGCCGGTTCTCGACCGTGGTGTACGGCGCGATCACGACGTCGTCCTGGTCGCTGCCCTCGGCCGTCTGACCCTTGGGCGCGAGCACGCCGATGATGGTGAACGGCACGTCGCGCAGACGCACCTGCTGGCCGACCGCGTCGCCGTTGGGGAACAGGTTGCTCGCGACGGTATTGCCGAGCACGGCCACCTTGCGGATCGCGCGCACGTCCTCGTCGCTGAAGAAGACGCCTTCCTGCATCGGCCAGTCGCGGATCACCTGGTAGTCGGTGTCGACACCGTGGATGCTGGTGCGCCAGTTGCCCTCGCCGCCCACCACCTGCGTGCGCGTGAAGATCACGGGCGAGACGGCGGCGAGCAGGAAGCTCTGGGTGCTGAGCATCTCCGCGTCCTCCAGGCGCAGCCGGTTGAACGTGCGCGCGCCCTGGCTGACGCCGCCCTGATTGGCCGCCGCCGGCGTGATCACGAGCATGTTCGTACCCAGCCCCTGGATCTGGCGCTGGATCTGCGCCTGCGCGCCCGAGCCGACCGCGACCATGACGATGACCGCGCCCACGCCGATGATGATGCCGAGCATGGTGAGCAGCGTGCGCATCTTGTTCCGCACGATGCTCTTGCCGGCGACCTTGACCAGGTTGCTCGTCTTCATGCGACCCCCGTGGCCGTGGCGGCGTGCACATGGTCGGCGGCGAGCCGGCGATTGCGCACGGGCTCGTCGCGGATGACGCGGCCGTCCCTCAGCTCGACGATGCGCTTCGTGTACGAAGCGATGTCGGGCTCGTGCGTGACGATCAGGATGGTCACGCCCTCGTCGTTCAGCTCCTGGAACAAGGCCATCACCTCGACGGAGGTGCGCGAGTCCAGGTTGCCGGTCGGCTCGTCGGCGAGCAGCAGGGACGGGCGCGTGACGATGGCGCGCGCGATGGCGACGCGCTGCTGCTGCCCGCCCGACAGCTCGGCCGGCTCGTGGTCCAGCCGCTCGCCCAGCCCGACGCGCTCCAGCGCGGCGATCGCGAGCTCACGCGTGCGCAATTCGCGGCCGGTGCGGTCGTAGAGCAGCGGCAGCTCCACGTTCTCGATGGCGCTGGTGCGCGGCAGCAGGTTGAAGCCCTGGAAGACGAAGCCGATCTTCTGGTTGCGCACGTCCGCGAGCTGGTCGCGGCCGAGCGTGTCCACGCGCACGCCGTCCAGCAGGTACTCCCCGGACGTGGGGCGGTCCAGGCAGCCGAGGATGTTCATCATGGTGGACTTACCGGAGCCGCTCGCGCCCATGACCGCGAGCATCTCGCCGCGCTCCACGCGCAGGCTGGCGCCGCGCAGCGCGGGCACCTCGGTCCTGCCCATCTGATAGACCTTGTGCAGCTCGCGCGCGTCCAGGACCGGATGCGGCGCGCTCATCAGAAGCCTCCCGGGCCGCGGCGCCGGTTGTCGTTGTTCTGCTGGAACGGGTTGGCCGAGGTCGGCTCGGCCGCGGTCGTGACCGCGGCGATGACCTGCATGCCCGCCTCGAGGTCCGCGCCGTAGATGGCGGTGTTCTGACCGTCGCTCACGCCCGTGCGCACCCGCATCACGGCAGGGCGACCCTGCGCGTCCAGGTACCAGAGCGTGCCCATGCCGGCGCCGCCGCGCGACGCGCGCCGCGCGGCGATCATGCTGTCGCGCGTGGCAGGATCCATGTTCGCGAAGGCCTCGCGCCGCGCGGCCCCATCACCGCCGCCCGCACCCGCGCCGCGCTCGGCACCCGCACCGCGCTCAGCTCCCGCGCCGTCGCCGCGGCCGTTCCGACCACCCGCGCCGCCCGCGCTGTCGCCGCCGACCTGCGCCGCGGCGACCATCGCCTCGGTGGGGCGGAAGCGCAGCGCGCTGTTGGCCACGGTCAGCACGTTGTCCGCACGCTCGACCACGAAGTCGACCGTGGCGGTCATGCCCGGCAGCAGCACGCCCGAGTCGTTGTCGACCAGCACCACGACGCCGTAGCTGACCACGTTCTCCTGCATGGTCGACTGCAGGCGCACCTGCGAGACGGTGCCCGTGAACGTGCGCTCCGGGTACGCCTGCACGGTGAAGCGCGCCTCCTGCCCCTCGCGGATCTTGCCGATGTCGCTCTCGTCGACCGTCGCCAGGATCTCCATCGACGACAGGTCCTGCGCGACCACGAACAGCGTGGGCGCCGACATGCTCGCCGCCACGGTCTGACCCACGTCCACGTTGCGCGCGATGACCACGCCGTCCACCGGCGCGCGGATCTCCGTGTAGCCCAGGTTGCGCCGCGCGCGCTCGACGTTGACCGCCGCCGAGCGATACGACGCCTCGGCCACCGTCGCCGCGTACTGCGCCTGCTCCAGCTCGCTGTCCGTGACGACCTGCTGCCCGTGCAACTGACGCGCGCGCTCCAGCTCGCGCCGCGTCTGCTCCAGCTCCGCCTGCACACGCGCCAGGTTCGCCTCCGCGGAGCGCACCTCCTGCAGCAGCAGCGTGGGATCGATGCGCGCGATCAGCTGACCCTCCTGCACGCGGTCGTTGAAATCGACGAACAGCTCCGAAACCTGGCCGGAGACCTGGGTGCCCACGTCCACCGTGCGCGTCGCCTGCAGGTTGCCCGTGCTCGAGACCGTCGAAACGACCTCTCCGCGCTCCACCTCCACGAAGCGGTACTCGCTCTCCGCGCCCTCGCCGGGACGCGCCAGCAGCCACAGCGCCGCGACCAGTCCGACCAGCGCGACCGGGATCCAGATCTTCCTGCTCTTCATGAAATCGATCTCCAACGTCATGGCGGTCCACCTCGGTGCGCATGAGAAAGGGGCACGCGCCGTACCGCGCGAACCCCTTGTCCCACAAGGCCTTTCGGAAGGGTGTCGCCGCGCCGCTGCGGAATCCGCAGACCGAAATCTGCGGATTCCGCAGGGGCGGCGACAGGATCAGGCGTCGGTCGCGCCGCCCGCGCGGCCGGGCGCGCCATCGCCGCGGCGGCCGCGCATGCCGTCCTCGCCGCGGTGGTGCATGCGCTCCCGCATCCGGTCGCGGTGCGCCTCGACCAGCCGGTCGAACTCGGCACGCTGCTCGGCGGTCAGGACCCGGAGCGCGTTCTCGTGCGCCTGCTCACGTACGCTGCGCATGCCCTCCATGAGCGGACGCAGCTGCTCGCGCTGCTCGTCGGACAGCTCCCGGCGCTCGCCGCGACGCATGCGGCCGGGGCGCGCCGAGTCGGCGGGTACGCCGACGATTTCGCGCATCTGCTCGTGCAGCCCGGCCATCTGGGTGCGCGTCGTTTCGTGGATCGCCTCGATCTCGGCCACCTGGGCCTCGGTCAACTCCAGCGAATCGGCCAGCGCCAGCAGCACTCCGCCGCGCATCATGCCGCCGCGCATCATGCCGCGATGCGGTCCATCACCCGGGCCGCGCTGCGCCTCGATGGCCTCGATCCCGGCGCCCTGCGGCGCGGGCGAGGCGGGGTCGCTGCCGCAGGCGGTGAGGGCCAGCGTCGCGACCGCGATCAGCGTGGCGCCCTTCATCCCGTGCTTCCTCATGTCTCCATCCTCCGTCCGTCGTGATACTCCGTCGTGCGCCAAGGGAAGTGGCAGGATCGGCGCCCGGGCCAAGGCCTTGTCCCGCACCGACTTACCGTTTCGGTGAGGCGCGGGATCCTGCGGATGCCGCAGGAGCGGCTGCGGATCCTGCAGGGTGAGGGAGGTCGGGCGGTGGGGGATTCCGGGATTCGGGGGATGAGGGATGAGCACCTGTCTTGACAGTCAAGCCTGTTAGGCGTGTGAGGGAGCCCATGCGGAGTTGTTCTTCAGCATGGTGTTCGAGATGACCAGCAGCTTTCTAGCGCAGGCGATGAGCGCG
>Ga0207847_100081_pt1 | contig 103473 bp, 92 predicted proteins | sample TtaePargueraPR_8_FD_187736 | JGI IMG/M metagenome (GOLD analysis project Ga0207847, IMG submission 187736) | Aerobic enrichment media microbial communities from Bioluminiscent Bay, La Parguera, Puerto Rico - Tt and E1 (SPAdes) | ecosystem: Environmental > Aquatic > Marine > Unclassified ... | reverse complement strand
TAGAACACCGCGTGAAACATTATTAGATGGGAAACGAATTTGGGCTGAAAAGAATTTAGCTCAAATCTAAACTGACAGTCACTGATTAAAAAACGGGTAACTGTCAGATCAAGTCTGAGCTAATACACGTGAATTCAAGTTTAACAATGTCATCAACTTGTTTTTCATCACTAAAGTTAGCTACTTCTTTGCCATCAACTGTAAGCCACCAACAATGATACCCCTGAGTTTTACCGTATTTAGCCATACGTCATTATTCCAACCGTTGATACTTGGCGCTTACGCGCCAAGTATATATGCTTTTAAAAGCAAGCCGATAACACCCGCAATAATTACCCATTGCAGCTTTTTAACCAGTGCCAAACGAGCCTTTATTTCTGCAAGCTCAGTTGGTAATTTCATATCGGTTTCAGCCGCAGCAGCCGCTTTTTCTTCGCTTACTTTTGCTTCAAGCAATGCTTGATAAAGCTCTTTATTAATTGTTGACATCATCTGTTCTCCAAAGCTGTTAATTTGCTAACTTAAGATTAAGTGCACACGCCTAAGCGTGTATCTAAAGCTTTATTTGTTTATTAAATAAACTTTTTTATTTCTTCGTGGGCGTTGCGATAACGAGTTACGCCATTGTTTACAGTGTTTGCCTTTGTCCCAAGTTCATTAGCTGCATCTACTTGGCTTTTACCATCAACTAACACCAATTTAGCGGCCTGATATGCCAAGCTTTTCTTATCGCCACGCATTAGCTTTGCTAACACTTCTAGTTGTTCTGATGTCACTTACTCTTTTACTCCGAGTGCTGGCACTGACTTATATAAGTTATTCAGTGCATCGGTTAATTTTTGCGGATCAGGTATTATGTATGTGTCGATCATATCATCGCTTACATGGCCTATTGCCATCTGTATTACATCATAATCAACACCAGCGTCAGAGCTCGCTGTACTTTTACGCCCTGCGTGTGGCTTGAGCCTTGTTTAAAGCCGCAACTCTTAAACAGGTTTCTAACGTAGTTTTCCATACTACTACAAACTAACATTTCTTTTCGCCCGTCTTGAGTTTGATATTTTTTAACGTTAAAAGACAAAGTAACCCAACGCTTACCGCTTCTCGATAAAAAGAGGGGGCTATCACCATTTAAACCACCATAACTACCATCACTTGATAACATGGCCTTATCTTTGATACGTCTATCTCTCCAAGCTAAAACAGCTTGTCTTTGCTGCTTCAATACTAGGGCGCAATCACGGCTTTGATCTGTTTTGGTGTAATCGGCTTTCATTCTGAAAATAGATTTAAGCTCGCCAGATTTATTAAAAACGTCTTTAACTTTAGCTGGCAAGTTTCACCAATGCGCGTTAGCGAGCCGAACAATAACCAAATTTGGATACGTTCCTCTCGGCAGTTTCACCGCGATTTGCATTAGCCAGTATGTGTTTTAGTTGTGCTTTGCTTTCTATTTTTCCCGCGCCTTTCCTGCTTGCTTCTAACCGCTTTACAGCGTCAGAAACAGGCCGCTTTCGTACTGGCCTATGACCTTTTTCAAATGGCATATAAAACCCGAAAAACACCATATTCCAATCTGGTTCGCTTTCAAACCAGCTAACGCAAGTTTTTATTTGCTATTTCTTTCTTAATTAGCTCAATTGCAGCCAATTTGTTCTGGTGTTGAGTGCGGTAAGATGTACTTTGCACAACAATGTTTAAAATGGTATGTCTAGCTTCTACACCAACTTGTGCACTTGCAGTACGACTTTGTGAAGACGCTATAATTTTGAATTCAATGTCATTAGGATCGAATAGTTCACGCTGTTGTATTAATTTATCAGACATATTTTTCAATTGCTCAGCTGCAACTTTATCATTGGTAACAGCTTAAAGTATTTCATCAAATGCTAACGTTTAGTTGTTTTGGTGTAATTACGTCACAATCGCTTGGTAATTATACCGTCAGCATTCCTTGGTTATCATACTAAATTCTATTCAGCTTGTTCACGTTATACTTATTCATTTCCGTGTATCAGCCACGTCTTATTAAGAGCAATTTGTCGATTAGTTATTTTGGCTCAGTGTCTGCCAATACTGTTTCTAAAGCTTGTTCGATTGCCATTATCATGGACGCTTCATCGTCAATACTCTGCTCAGCTTTTATGTGGGATAAGATCCCCTTTGCTGCACCTTTAATTTTGGATTTAGATTCTCGCTCTTTGACAACTTTATTAAATTCAGACGCGTCGCGCTGCTTGATTAATTCATCTGAGTCAATTTTTAGTTGCAGGGCTTCATCTTTATCTTCGGTAATCGCATCAAAGATATTGTCGAAAGCAAGCTCAACCTGATTGTTTTCAAATTCAGTAAACTCTACAAGTTGACTTACTTTGTTCAACCCAATAATCAGCTCTTTTTCACTAATAGGCCATGTAAAATTACATTTATCTAAAAGCTCATTCAAAGTGTATTTATGAGTATTTAGTTTACGCGTTTTACACCAAGCTATCGCTATTTGATCAAAGCGCTCAGCAGGGATTTCAACTGAGAGCTGTGAGAAAGGCTTTCCATCTGCTAAGCCTTGACTCATGATTGAAAAATTTTTAGGGTACTCTATTTGGATAACCACAGGGTTGGGGTTTACCTCATGATTTTCCAAGTCGTAAAAACATTCTTGATATAAGTTTGGGCCATCGCGATACCGAGTTATCCATTCTTTTGTTGACATAAACACACCTTAAATCACTTGCTCTTGATACACTTATACTCATTTTAGAACTTAAACCCTAAAAGCGTAACCTTGCTCATTGAAAAATATCTCTAGCCTGAGCATCATTTAGAATTACAGCTTCAAACAAATATGAAAGCCGACTTTAGTCGGCTTTTTAACATATCGGTTTACGAAACTTTATTAAGCACCCACGGCTTCGTCATCAGGGGTAGCTGCTCCTGTGCCATCTTGATGAGCTTTCACGATACGGCCATCTACCTTTACCGCAACCGATGGGCGCGATTGATCTGGCTCACCAGTGAAGATGACACGAACCGATGGATGAAATATGCTTGATCAAGCGATGCATGCTTGGCAAGTCATCAACCGTAGAGCAATATGCAGAATTTGCATCTTCCTAATTGTGCTAACACGTCTGCATAGTTGAACGGCAATTGTTGGCGCGTTCAAAAAATGAACTACCCCACTCAATTGGTCAACAGCCCTTTGACCAATTAAAATTGCAATAGCTGTTGCAAAATTTAAGCTTGAGTATGCATCTATGCAAGAGTACCATTTCAGATAGAGTTTCGTTTAGCTCGCTAAATCCTTCTAACGTGCCCTCTAGGTCTTTAACTTTGACCTCCAACTCGGTGTTTTCAGTCTCTAATACAGACACTCGTCTAGAGTCGAGTAGCTTGCGATTCGCTGTATTGTCGTATTGTTTGGTTTGTCAGTATCTTTCTTTGCTGATATGGTCAGCAGCGGTAAAATACCTTTCTCATGCAAACTATCTTCTAATGTCTTGAAAGCCAGTCTTCGCGCTGGATTCTGGTTTAGGGCAGACTTGCCACAACCAACCTGTAGTTGCAAGGCTAAACAGATGCATGAAACAGAACGATGTCTAAAACAGAGGTAAGCAGAGGTGCTTTAGATAGCCTCCCACGCCGAGCTCAAAACTTGTGCCTAACCGCTAAATTAACAAAACAATGAATTTTCTTGCCAAAGCTGAGCACTATAGACGCTGTGTTTATTCGTTGCATGTGGCGGTAAACTGAGTCACCTTAAAACAAAGTGTCATATTAGGTAGTATTATGGGCCAATTTTGCTTTGATTCGTTTTGAGCACTTCAATGTGTTTATAGACATGATACAAAGTTATCAGGCTGCCTTGCTCTATAAGTGCCAATGGAGATTGACCGCTGAAAAATGGATTGTGATTATCCATCTTAATAAAACCATAAATGTTTTTAGGGTTGGTAAATATCGTTCTTAGCACGCTATGGATATTTAAAATCAGGCTCATACGTTCGAGTTGGTCTCGGTTGAAATTGACAGAAATTGGACAGCGCTTGGCTCTGTTATATTGGCGTGTAGTTAAGCCTAAAATGGTATGCATTTGTGCGGTTGAACATTGCCATTTTTGCAAAATGTTGAAGCATGCGTTAAATCCAGCTGCACCGAGCGTTTTTTGTGTTGTTGACATACAAGCTCCTTTATCAGGATTTAATCTTAGCACACAAAAAGCACTTTTAACCGGACAGAAGATGAATCTGGTTATCGCTTTGCTTGCTATTAGGTCAATTGAAGACTGTTCTGGTCAACCCAGTTAGCGGAACGGATATATCCGTATGACATTAAAGCTTATTTTACCAATATTTCTACAAGGCATAAATTAGGCCTGAGTATCGTATTTTATGATGCAGAATCTGGAGAAATATTAACAGTAAACCACTATTCTTCGAGGATTAGTAAGGTTACTGATTTTTAGTTGTGATTGAGCGGTATACTAAAATGGTATACCGAGATGAGGAATTTTAGTCTGTTCAAATGTAATTGTGCGGTTAGTCAACAATAATTGTTGGCCAAAAAACTTTAAGATTAAGTAAATGTCGCGGACCTTCTGTCGCGTAAGAGGGTATTTATCAACGTGCCAAAAGCAAAGTCTGGGAAGTCCATCCTTTTCTCTGGCTACTTTCTTTTCTTCAGCCGTTTTATCTTTGATTTTCTTTTCAACTCGATAAAGTTTTTGAATATGATTCAACGCCCAGTTTGCTTTGCCTGTTTTCCTTTTGGTTGAGCTTTTTCAACTTCATCAAACTTACGCCGTGCATGTACCCAGCAGCCTGCTAGCTTAGTTTTAGTTTGTTCATATCCTTGATAACCATCACATCAGGTTAATTAGCTAAAAAATTAGCAGGATAACAACCCGAGCGACCCGGTTGATATTCATACAGGACAATATTTTTAAATGGGTTATTTTTGACAGGCGTGTCTGTACCTGTGCAATATAACCACATGTAGGATTTTGTTTTGTTGTCGTTCACCACATTGACTGTAGTTTCGTCTGCTTGAATGACGTATTGTTCTAATAAGATTTGGTGCAACCTACTATAAATCGGCTTAAATAAGGTTGAGCATTTAATTATCCAGTCCAACATCGTTTGCCGACTGATTATAATGCCATGTTGTATAAACATCGTCTCTTGCCGATAAAGCGGCAGTGCGTACTGATATTTACTGGTAATGATTTGGCTGAGTAAACTCGGAGTTGCAGTTACCAATGAATGGGAAGTAAGATAAAACGAATTCAACATTGTCCGATATTACTTGACCAGTACATTTGACCTACAATAACTTTTTTGAATTGCTGAGAGCTTAGCTGCCTCTACATTGGTTATTAGTAATTCGTAAGTTTTATATACCCGTTGAAATCTTAAAATATACTGACATTGATTTTTAGGCGGCAACCACTCGTCAGGCCCCTTATCACCTTTGCTTCTATTTAAACTAGACTCAACACTCAATAAATTAGCAGGATCATTAGCAAACTTTACACGTTTTTCATTTGTCCATTTGTTAGCACCATGTTTCCACGCCCAAGATAAGGGAACAACATGATCGATATCTATTTCTGAGGCTTTGAAAATTGTATTCCCTGTAAAGGGGGATATCCATTTACCTGATTCAACTTTACACATCCTGTTCGATCTAAACCTAACCTCTACTAATGATTGAGAAATTAAAGCTTCCATTCTAGAGTTTTGACAATCACCATCTTCATCAGCCCAGCCATTACCAAACTTGCTTCTTGAGTATTCGGCTTTATCTGCTAATTGTTGAGGTACCTCGTCAGAAATTGCTTGTTTATTGACAGAAGGTTTTCCTTGGCTTTTAGGCAGCCTGCCGCCTGATTCAAGGCAGGACTGTATCGAACTAAATGAATGGAAATTTTTAGTACGAGCATAATAAGGGCTATTTTCGTCGTGACAGATACCACTCTTTGATTTTTTGACTATTGATGCCTCAATGTCATTTGAAAACAGAAAAGCGAAAAAAATAATGACTAAGTTTGAGTAGCGTACCATCAATCTATCCTTGTTTATTCATCTATAGCAGCAGTTGGGATTAGATCATCAATTTTAAGTCCACTAGGAACTGTGGAGGGGACAACATCCTCAACAATATGGGATTTATCTTCTAAAAACTTCAAAAATTCGATTAACTTTAAAATCTCATTTGGTTGAATCATCTCTGTATATTTAAATACAGTTCCTATACATACTTCGTAATAATCACTTTCTAACGTACAACCAGTGAAATGCTGTTCAATTGCTTGCTTAAGGCTTTCAATCGAGCCGTCATGCATATATGGCGCGGTCAAAGTTACATTTCTTAATGATGGCGTTCTAAACTTTAGAAAATCTTTTAAATTTTCAGTTACTTCGAATCTACCTTTATCAATACTTTTATCTTTTTTGAGACTTACTATACCAATAGAATGAAAATCAAAGTCTGAAAAAAGTGTATTTGAGTGACAATTATTACATTTAAATTTCTCAAAAAATAACCGTGCCCCTTCAACTTCTCTATCTGATATGGGCGCACTACCTTTCAAAAACTCATCCCAAGGTGTTTTACGAGTTGCGAAAGCAATTTCTTGATATCTAGCCAAAGCATTTGCTAAATCACTTGCAGTAAAATTGCTTTTGTTCGGATAAGCAGACTTGAATAGTTTTCTATATTCTTTTTGTACCGAAGATAAGTCTTGATTATCTGAATGCCCAATTAGACGATGCTGAATGAAACTTAAATAAGCGAGATTCCAAATGGACTCATTTACATTTTTGAAGTTGTCGTACAATTTTTTACAGTAATCTTGCTCTTTTCCAACTAAATGACATGTGTAACTTTTTAACTCTGAGTTACTAATTATTGGTATCAATGATTGAGCCGCTAGCGCATTTTCTAGGCCCAAAGGAATGTGTTTGCCTAGTGGCGTTAAAAATTTAATTGGCCCTTGAAGGTCAACCTCCACACGCCCATCCCAGAACAGTTTTTTGACTTCATTATTATCAAGATTAAATAGCGCTTGAGTATTTCGGTCCAGTGATTCAGTACCCTCATCAGCTAATCGCAATGCTCCTAAGTTATGACCTCCAGTGCCTATAGCTTTTCGTAATGAATCAGAAGTGTGGTTATTTACCAAATGACATGTCGAACAAGCAGTGTCTTTATTTGTACTCAATAGCTTTTCAAAAAATAATGCTTTCCCTAAATTATACTGCGCATCTAACAGTTTAGGCTCATTCCGTATTGGTACGATTTCATTTTTTTCTATGAACTCTAGCAACCATTGATGATCATCTAGTTTTGAACTAGCTCTACTCGTATAAAAAATAGCAATTACAACAACTGCTAATATAATTTTATTCATCTACAGAGTTTTCAAAAATTCTAGTAAATTTTGAAATTCCTCTTCGTCAAAAATTTCAATGTACGACAATAACTCAGACCTACTTGCCAATATACGACCGTAGTTGTATAACTCATCCTTTGACATACCTCGCTCTTTAAAGAATGGAATTGGATTCAAATGAAATAGTACGACCTCATCCAAAGAGTTAAATATTCCATTATGTCCGTATGGCTTTGTACTCGATACATCCAACAATGATGGCGTCTTAAATTTGAATCGGTCTCCATATTTTAAAGATATTTCAGAGCGTCCTAGGTCTTGCCCATCAACACTAACACCAAACGGCCCCTGAGGGGTTGCAATGGAGTGGAACTTAAAATCACTTAAAAGGTCACCGCTATGACAAGAAGCACATCGACCTTTTCCGTAAAAAAGAAAGGCTCCTTGTTTCTGAGCAGTATTTAAAGCGTTGGTATCTCCTTTGATGTACTTGCTCCAATTATTTTGAATGCAATTTTCTTTATTTATAAGAAAGGAGCTTATTGCATTACCTATGTCTGATAATTGAATTTTTTCAATTTCAATGTCACTTTCTACAAATTTGGTTTTTAACTCTTCCCAATCCTGACCTTGTGAATTTAATATTTTCCTATTTAGAAATTTCGATGCGTGCTTATAACGTTCTTCATAATATGAATCATCAATTGAAACCATCTCGTTACTTGAACTTTCGCTCAACAGCCCCAAGAACTCGTCTCTAGCCAGAATAGGCAAAACAGCAGCCAAAGCTAAAGGCGAATCAAAACCCTTTGATACATCATCACCGATTATTGATACAAGTCTGCCTTGTTCTTGTTCAACTTTTCCATCCCAAAAATAGGTTTTATAGTCTTTGTGGCCTCTTCCAACTAAGGTAAATGAATTTCTTGGAACAATTATCCCTTTACCATCTTTTAAACGAGCTTCACCTTCACCAATCCCTCCAACACCTACGGATAACGGCAATCCATCGACCCTATTTAGATCTTTTAAATGGCATGTAGAGCAAGATGTGTCATTCCCACCGCTTAATAATTTACTTTCGAAAAGAGCTTCACCTAATGCAGTCAGATCTTTGTTATTGTTTTGAACAGCATTACAATCGAAGCCCCTTAACCCATATATTTCAATAACTTTCTTTAACTTAAAGTCAATATCAGAAGCATTGGCACCTAACGAAGCTAGTACCAATAAACAAGTTAACCACTTCATTATCTCTCCCTGAATTTATGATGTTTAGCTAATTCTTCCGCTGGTTTCTGGTGTATTTCTAAAGCCACCAAACCCAAAGCCGATAATCTATATTCTGAAATTCCATTTGATAACATTAGCTTTCGAAGCTTGTCATAGTCATGGCAATCAAGAAGTTGTAATTCGCTAGACTTTTTTAATGCATCATTTTGTTGTTGCTCTATATACCAATTACTATCCATTGCATGAGCACATTTTAAAGTCAATTTCATATACTCAGACTTGTTCGTGTAGTAGGTATATTCAGGAATTAAATACTCTTTAGATACATAGCCAAGTACAAAAATTATTACGCAGAGCTTAAATGTTATATTTACTGCTCTCATTGCACTAATATTCCTAGAGAATTGAGAACTTCAATATCGAGTTTTTCTTTAGCAGTTTGCCCAACAGATAGTCTATATTTATTTACTGCTTTTCTCGTTTCAGGTCCCATCAATCCATCCAACTTCCCGTTATAGAAATCTAATGCTTGAAGAGTTAACTGCACTCTTAAAATGATATTCTTTCTTTTTTCTGCATCCGACATTACCTTTTTAAAGTTAGATTCCTCAGCAGACGGAATAGTTGATTTAGGTCTTGATGGTTGCCCTAAAGGATCTGATGGAGGGCTAACGGGTGCAGTTTGAGGGGCAGGAGTAGGTGTAGATCTTGGCTTGTATGTACCACTAGATGATGAGCGATGAGAAGAATGACTGGCGTGAGATGAATGACTTCTGTGCCCAGCCAAATAAAGTGGCATTTCACCAGTATTTAAAAGTGCGGTTTCAACATCATCAATAAATTGAAATTTTTTCTTATCGTCGTCTGACGAAACAATATCGTTACTAGCATTTGCAGTAATAGCAGCAAAACCACTAAATAGACCAACTAAGTTTTTTATTTTTCTCACAGTATTCTCCCTTTAGGCATTACTTCCATATTTTTAATCGAAGCAAAAAAGCCTCCGCAATCTGACTTAATAGTACAGTACTCACAGTCAGCCGGAAACGAATTTTTCCAGTCACTTATTGATTTCTTTGCAAATTTATAGAGTTCTTCTGGGATATGACACAATGGGTAGTTAAACAAAGAAATATCAACGCCAAATCTGTCACCAAGCAGACAAGCTTCTTGCAATTCGTCACAATACAATTCTGGCTTTAAGTACAAATTTTTCCAGTTTTTTTTAGCCCAACCTGTCTGTTCCAAATTCATGATTGAAACACGAGTTATTGAATTGAAACATGTTAAAGCCATCTCTACTATTGAAGACACTTCACTGAAATTAGCCTGTGTAGGTATAACCCTTAGCTCTATTGGTATGCCTTTGTTTCCTGCGTTAATCAGCCCCTTTATTGTATCATTCCATGCTCCCTTACTGTTTACCAAATTGTCGTGAGTGCGGCTAGATGTAGAGTACAAGGGTACTCCAATTTCTATTTTTCGTTTTAATGCAGCTTCTTTAAAGTTTTCTGTGAAGTTAATATCTTTAAATGCTCTACCGTTCGACAAAATATGTAATGGTGTTTTGTCATTAAATTCATTAAGAATTTTAAAAAAGTTGAGTATAGCTTTCTTATCAAGTAATGGCTCTCCGCCAGAAATACCAATAACATCCGAAGTCCCAAATGAGACAATAGACTGCGCAGCATATGCAAAAAGTACGGTATCATCGACATCTCTTGGTGGCTGCGAGCAAAATAAGCAAAGGTTGTCGCAACGCTCAGTAACTAAGAGCGTATTTGCATTCGCACTACTACAAAGGACCACCCGTACTTGCCCTCGTCCATTTAGAAGCCCTATATCTCCATGATTAGTCCATTTATCTAATAGCGGGTTCCAGATGGTTTTTATTGCTGAATCTGGAATGCTCGATTCACATATCAATAATTTAGGCAAAGGTGTCATTTCTTTGATAGCATCCCGATGTTTCAGTATTTGAATGGGGCCAAATACACTATCGAGTTCCTCAACATAGAATGAATCGGGTCTCGCTACTTCAGCCATTTAACCACCCATCTAATACATTTTTATATTTATGATCTCGGATGAGTTCAAATATGAAGTCAAAGATACTTTTGTGAAGTTCACAAAATCTGGAATAGCTTTTCACTCCAATTGGCTCTCCAAAATCTTGCAAGTGATAAATAGGATCGGAACCACAACTGCCTTGGTAAACACAATCTGAGCAACCCGGAACATCAAAATTGAATGAGTGGGCAAGAAGTTGAGTTGAGTGTTCTAGGTTTAATTCAGTATTATTAATATTCCCTATAATTAATTCGTCTGCTCCATATTTTCGATAGACCATTCTGGCTTCATCTGAGCCAAACACATTTCCGGTGTAATCGATTAAAATACTGTTTTTTAGGTAACCAGCCGGAGCCATTAGGTCAACATACGCAGCTGATGGTGAATTTAATAGCCGCTTATAATGAATCAGCAAAAAGTGCTCGATTAAACGCGTACCCGAAAGGTTTTCATTTAAAATCCGTCTGATTAGGTTCTTATAAAAAACCATAAAGTCAGAGATCGAAACATCTTTAGCTTGTTTTTCTTCCGCAAAACCATATGAACTGACAGGTCTTACAAACATTCCTATCAGCCCTAGAGCTAAGTGAGTATCGACTAATTCATCGTAACCCTCCAGGCCATCTCTTGTTACGGTTGTAACAGTTCCGATCTTGTCTTTGCCTAGTTCATAGTGTATCCAATTTATATTTTTCTGAACTAACTCAAATGAATTTTTCGTTATTAGTTTCCTATGTTTGTTATGCGCTTTTTTACCTGCATCAATGCTGGTTGAAAAGCCAACATTTTTACCTTTACACCAATTGATAATCGATTGATCAATTAGCGATAAGCTTGTTGCGATAACAATATTGAAGTTTTCTTTTCCCACTTCAATTTCAAACTGTTCATAAAAGGTTTGAATAAAATCAAATGCAAGTAACGGTTCTCCTCCCTGAAACTCAATTTTGTAAGGAGGTTTTTCTATTTTCGTTATGTAGTTAATAAGTGATGGGATTTGAGAAGATTGCAAATCAAAGCCATTTAGATCTGCATTAACTCTACTCACTTGGCAATATGAGCAATGATGATCACAACGCAACGTCGGTACGATCATAATGAGACGAGGAGAAGTTAGGTCTTTATTAATTCTTTTGCTGAAAGCTGAAGTGGTTAAATGAACCTTACTCTCAAAATCTGAATCAGAAGTAATAAATAGCTTTTTCTCCAATTCATTGAGTAAATTTTTGTTTGTGCATTGACCAAGTTCAAAAACATCTCGCAACGATTGTATATTATCAAGAACATGGTAAGTGTTAGCCAAATTTGAAATAACTGTCCTTCCATCTTCTAATTCCCTAAACTTAATAGGTAGGCTTTTGTAATTAGTCATTCCTTACTCAAATCCTTAAGTGCTTTCCTGATGATTGCTAATTTTAAATCATCAGTCTGCGAGTCAATTTTTTCTCTCAACGAATAATCATTTAGCAACTTATTTAATTCATACTTACAATGAAAAAAATCATCTTGGCTACAACTAAACGTAATCAGCCATTCGCTCTCACTCTCTTCCATTGTCCACTGATATTCAGGCTTTAACCAGTAGAGTGATTTTCTTAAGACTAATTCAGAGTAAAGTTTCTTACTTAAAGACAGAATCATTAATCCGGCTCCTGCCAACTTGAAACTTTATTGTCAGAAAAGGTTACTTTTGAATCATAAATACTTGATGTGTAATACCAAAAAGTAGTGTAACCCGCAGATATTTTTTTAGGCTCCCCTAAAATATCTCTTACCTGAGAAAAGCTCATCCCTCTTTGCAATTTTCTCCAAGTGGCTTTTTCAATGGAAATATTCTCTGGTTTCGATTTCACAATGCTTTCGAGTTCTTTAACTCTCTTTTCCAAATTAACTACATGCTGATTGAGGCTAATCACTAATCGTTTCAGTTCATCTATTTCACTTGCTTTTACTAATGCTGGTGTTGTCAATAATAAAAACAATAAAACCTTGTTCATTTCACTTCCTTCATAAAAAATCATACTATCGAAGATAAGTTCCGAGGCAGGCTATCGCCTACCTCAATTTTCCATATATAACAACTCGTTTAGTGCTTTATTCAATGTTGGTCTGCTCACATTAAAATGCTTTGCCACTTCAGCTTTGGTCATGTCTGGATCAAGCAACATGGCTTGCGCTTTTTTAATATCAGTAGGTGTTAGCTTTTGTTTTCTGCCACCTTTACGGCCTCTCGCTCTTGCAGCTTCTAAACCTGCTTTGGTTCGCTCTGATATTAGTCTGCGCTCAAATTGAGCGATTGAACCGATCATATGAAATGCCAATTCACCAACCGCAGTCGTAGTGTCTATATTTTCATTAAGGCTGATAAACTGAACTTGCTCAGATTTAAAGCCATCAAGTAATTCGATTAAATCCTTTAAGCTGCGCCCAAGCCTATCTAAACGCTGCACGACCACAACATCATCTGCTCGCAGGGTATCAATCATTCGCTCAAGTTCTGGACGCTGCTTTGATTTACCACTGCATTTTTCTTGGTAAATTCGCTCACAGCCTGCCGCTTTTAACGCATCCAATTGTGCGCTTTCTGATTGTTCGTCCGTGCTTACTCGTGCATAGCCGATCTTCATCACAATCCTTAAATAAAGGTAGGTTTACTTTACGTAGATTACTTTACGGGTTGTTTTACATTAAAACAAGCAAATTATTGTATTGGATTTGTAGTTGGCTGGATGTAAATAAAACGGTCGTATTATTTATGACCATTTTATTTGCGGGGAAAACTATAATATCAACATTTAGATCTAGGCACTTAATTGAGGCTTAATTCTGATCGAAAAATAATAAATTAGCTGGCTCTATGCCTCCACCTTGGTCGAAATTGTGATATGCCGAAAAAACTGGATGTTTAGCCAAACAAAAAAGGGGACGACGCCAGCGCCATCCTCTAAAGTATGATTACGTTAGCCACCACTTGGCTAAAACCTGTAAACTAGATTGCAAAATCGACGACTTAATACTCTGGAATATCAAAAGCTAGGTGTGGATTAGCCGACGGTTACATTTTTACTTATTTTTTGATCAGGGTGTCCGAGATAAATTGGTTTTAACTTACTTCTTGACCAAAAATTCCGAGAGGATATCGGTTTTAACTTACTTTTTAATATCAGCAGGGCATATCAACTATTTTTAACCTAACTTTTAATATCAGCAGTCCCATGTCGACTATTTTTAACCTACTTTTTGATCTAAAGAAGCCGGAATGTCAAATATTTTGAACCTACTTTTTAATATCAGCAGTCCCATGTCAACTATTTTTAACCTAACTTTTAATATCAGCAGTCCCATGTCGACTATTTTTAACCTACTTTTTGATCTAAAGAAGCCGGAATGTCAAATATTTTGAACCTTCTTTTTAATATCAGCAGTCCCATGTCAACTATTTTGAACTTAACTTTTAATATCAGCAGTCCCATGTCGACTATTTTTAACCTACTTTTTGATCTAAAGAAGCCAGAATATCAAATATTTTGAACCTACTTTTTGATATCAGCAGTCCCATGTCAACTATTTTTAACCTACTTTTTGATCTTAAGAAGCCAGTATATGAACTATGTAGTGGTCACCCAACTTGACTATTACAGTATTAGCCGACGGTTATTTTCAACCAAAGGGTGTCACTGGTTAAAAGAACCGCCTCCAGTCTATTTTTCTGGGAGCGGTCGATTAAGTTGGTCTTGCTTCATTCCATGTATATGAGCGTTGTACTGCCAGACGAGAAACTGTTCCAGCAAGTTTTTATTTTCTCGTTCTAACCTAGCATTCTTTCGATTTAGCGTTTCAATCTCTTTGGCTGCGGCGGCTAAAGAACTTGGTAACACTTTAACACCACGTTTCTTTTTGCCTCTGAGATGGAGTTTTAGCTCATCAAAAGCGCTTTTTATACGATCATGACTTTGCAATGCCTGCCGAGTGTGGCTAATACCTAATTCGTCATCCAGAGCAATGCAAAGCTTTTCCCACGTCAATTTCTTACTGAGGTCCCACTCGTCAAGATATTCAACAATTGCTTCTATGTCACTGTCAGTTAAGTGCTTTGCCATAATCAAAAATCCTCAAAGACAAAATCGTTATAGTCTAAGTCATCATCTTCGTCATTTGTCACCACGATGCCAGTTGGTGCTAGCAGCTGATTCACAGAAACAAATTCAACAGGGGCTTCTTCGTCAGAAATCTCGTTTTTTCGGACATGATTCTCAATTTTAGGTAGCCTTTTGCGGCCGTTAGCCTCTAGCGCTCTGTCTAAGTGTGTCACGCTCTCTGCATCAGCTAGCTTAATCATGTCACCATTTTTGACATCATCGCTTGTTAGCCATGTAATGAGGCTCTCGCAACGCTTTATGGTGGTTACCCTGCGCTGATACCACTGCTCTGCACCTTTCACTCCCTCATTTACTGCTTTTTCGTCACCCAGAAGCAATAGCTTTTCCTTTTTTAACTGCTCTTGTATCCGCTTAAGCCGATCATCATTCCCTTTGGTACAAACCAGCTCATTGCAATTTAAGCAATCCCGATGTTTCATGCAGGGTTCATCGATATATGAATGTTTACATTCACCGTATTCAGTGATGTGAACTGCAAGGCTTGTACGAGTGTTATGCTCTTGCAGAGAGCGCATATTGCCTTTCGCTATTTGGACTTTAAATAGGCTTCTAACGTCATCGTTCGCTAACAGCTCATCTTTAGACTCATGTTCTAACCAATCATGATTGTACTCTTGCTCATCCGTATGGTCGTAATACCGATTGTGCTTTGGGTCAGCTCTACCCGCCCACTTAGACCTTAAGGTATCGCTCATACCATTAACAGATGCCAAAGTATCAAGGAGATGTCGAGGTTGATGACTTCTTAACTCCAACCCCTTGTATCCATGGCGTGCGAATATTGAAAGAATCCCAGCAGCAATTTCGCCCGTTGAGCGGTTTTTCTTTATCGTTGGCTTTAAATCCTCATTTAGAGTCGTAATATTAGGCATCCAAAGATCCGTGTATATAGTGCCTTTGGATACACTGAATTGGTTAGCAAAGCCAGCATATAGTGCTTCTGACCACTTAAGTCTCACCTTTCCTTTCTTAAATGGTATGTATGGCCATCCTTCAGGCAGTCTTGCCCTTACAATTTTATTTAAATCTCTTAGTGTGACTGCATAGTTAGCTCTTTCTATGCCATGTTTTTGAAGGAAACTATTGCCTGATGATGTGGCTTGTTTGCGAGTCAATTGAGATATATCCAAGCCAAGGGCAGCGACAGCTTCTGCCTTTGTAAGTAACTTATCTTCATCTACTCTAGGACAAAGGGGATGACGAGGAAAGTCATTAGATTCCTCAAGCATTTTTGCAAACTCTCTGGCTTGTTTTGACTGCTTCTTTAACCTCTTTATGGCAGCTTTAATAACAGGATTCATGACATCTGGCACCCATTTGTTTTCGTAGCCGTAGCCTTTTCCCGAAAACCATCGTATGCCTATTTGCTCTTGAACAGGTTGCTCATCGTCATCCTCGGCCAACCAAAGCTCTGTACCATCGCTTTGCTTTAATGTCTTGTCAGCAGAAATTTGCTGAGTGTCATCCTGCGACTTTTTAACAATATGGACATCAAGGCAATCAGCTCTAAGATAAAGAGGCTCTGAACCTCGCTCTGGGGCACTCATCATCAAGCTAAATGTAGATGATGTGAATATATCCCTGGCAGTTAGTTCTGAATCTTTCTTTGCAAAAATTGCTGCCATCGCCATTATCGAGTTTTCGTCAGGCATTTTGCTTTCTCGGTACTCTTGGCCAACGTCGCCTGTGAGTTCTTTTCTGTCTTTTGGTTTAGAAAAGGGATTTTTCCACTCAAAAGGCTTTATCATTTTGTGATCAATTAAAAACTTGCGCATGAAATTTAACTTCATTCCCGCTTGATATGCAGCGCCCTCCGCCATCTTTGCTTTCGCTTCTTGGGCAGCCTGATCGAAATCTCGGGGAAGTAATTTAGATATCACGACTTGTTCACCACGCGTGGTGACCGCCGCTTCCAACGCTCTAATTGCATAGAAATGCGCATACATGGACGAACCACTTTTGATTGCTTGATATTTTATGTAAGCCTTTGCAAACCTGATCATTGAGTTATCAAGCCAAGTGGATTTGTCTTTTTTACGACTATTGACGCCCATCTTGGTGAAGTTGCCGAGACCATCCCAATAATAGGAACTGTAATCCATCTTTGCGTTTGGATTTGGAACGGCCTCAACTTCGCTGATGAAATCTTCAATATTCTTCTCAAACTCAATCTCATGTTTCGGAGTAAATAGTAATATATTGGTATCAGGCACCTTTCTTTTTCTCCTCTTCACAAGCTTTCATTACTTGCGCGACGGCAAGGATAGCGCTGTCATTAATCTGCACTACTTTTGCGTCATCAAGTGTTTCTGATAACTTGTTACGTTCTTCAAGCAACCATTGAAGCACTTCATGATGCGGAGCATCTTTCCAAGGCAGAAACTTAGGACAGAGATAACAAGCTACAGGGGCATAGTCGGTGCAGAAACTTCTAGAGCCACAACTACCGACATCACACCCTTTATCAGCGCAAGGGATACGAGTAGCATCAGGATTAATCTTAAATGCATCTTCTTCATCTGCGACAATCTCACCTCGGAATGCACTTGCGTAGCGAGCCAACGGATTATTCATAATACTAGAGATTTGCTGGCCTAACTCAGGTGAATTAGCAACGTATACTCCAGCATGCTGCGTATCTGTATGATCTAATAATTCGGCGATAGTTGTTATACCTGCTTTAGCCTCTGCAGCCCTTGTTCCGCCGGTGTACCGAAAACGGTATCCGCTTGTTTTCAAAAACTTGCCAGTGCGCTCAGATATAATTTCAAGTTTATTAACAGTCGCTTGCAACTCTGTCGTCAACTCATTTGTCGTTAAGTGAGGGATTTCGGTTTTTAGATAGTCGATTACGTTATTAGTATTTTGCTTACGCAGGTCATCTATCAGCCTGTGATTAAAAAACATCGGCAATTCCTTCGCCTCTTCCTCTCTGAATTTTCGACCAATCTTGGCTTCTGCCTCTTCAATAGAGCTTTGGATATGTTTTGTTAGCACTAGTCCAATACTTTCAACTAACGCAAACGCCTTTGACTGTGTACGAAATTTTCTTCCCGTCCCCTTTGATCTGGGGATGTTTAGTCTAAATATAGTCTGCTTTGTAGCCAGTATGTCTGAGTTCGCTATGAGGTCCTTTACTTTCAATTGCTTCAAGTTTGCTGGCCTTCTATACGTCGCCATAAACAACTTCACTATCGAATACTCTCTATCCGAAAGTGTGTAGTCAGCATATTTATAGTCCAAGGCCGCTTGAATAGCTCTAAACTCTAGATCACTATATGGTCCTTCTTCTGGGTCTTGACTTGATACTGGCACCCCTTTATCAGCCCCCCTTAAGACCCATGTATTGAATTCTTTCATAAAGTCTTCTGGTACGTAAAACCCGCGGTAAGTCATTTGGCGAAAGAATGCACGAAGTATGCTTGTACAATGATCTCTTGATTTTTCCGGTATCGATTGCTTGTACTCTAACAATCCTGACAATTTAAACCCTCTGCCATGCCTTAGAAATCTTCTTAACTCGCAAGCAAGCATTCCAACATAAGCTGCAGATCTAGTTTCAGCAAAATATGTCAGTGTATACAATATATTCTCACGAAATTCCTCGGAAAACATTTGTACGAATTTTACTCCAACTGTTTTTTCGGAGTCTAATACCCACATATCATCAGTTATTTGAAATTCAAATCCACCAGATGAAATCCTGCTATTAGTTTCAGATTTTGTACCAAAAAAATCAGAAGAACCTCGATTAGACGCTGAATGTGCATTCTTAGTATTTTGTTTGTTCATGTAGTTCTCCACACATCTCTAAAATGGTAAGTCTTCGTCAGACTCAATATTTTCCTTTATTGCGAAGTCTGCATCTTGCATTTTGAGCGCAAACATCATGGCACGCTTTGAGTTATGTCGAGATGCGTACACCCGTGACATTGACGAGCCTTGTTGCCAACCCATGAGTTGGCATCTATCCGCTTCTGATTTCTCTTCGTTTGTTGATCCGGCAGCAATTGCTTTATCCATTGCTTCGCTGAAACGGTCGTTCCAAGTATGGCGGAGGCGGTGTGGATGCACATGAAAGCCCAATGTTTCACTTAATTGTGCGAATATTTTTTCGGCTGCACTTATCGATAAGGGGTTTAATTTACCTTTCCGTGCACGATGTGAAACAAACAAAAATTCATTGGTAGCAACATTCTGTAAGTTTGCCCTATGTTCGTAGATGTAGTCATCAAGGATCTTTTGGAGTTTTGGTGATAATGCTAGGCTTCTTCCATTGGTTTTAACCTTTGGTTGGTTGACACGCGAGTCATTGACGTCATCAGCATTTCGCCTGATCACGACGTAGCGTTTTCCTTTTCTCATGACTAGGTCTTGAAGCTTCACATTGAGACATTCACCGAGCCTCACACCCAATGCCCACATAAACATGCACATTGCATAGTTTCGTACTTTAATACTTTCGTCACCCCATGGATTATCAGAGTAATCAGGACGAATACGATCAAGGAAAATTACTCTTTCATCAGCGGTTAACGACTTATGGGTAGCAGCTTCTAACATCTCTCCATAGGTTGGTCCCTCATTTTTTTGAGGTCGTAATTCATTAAAGTAGAATTCAGTCTTGGTTTCAGCATAGGGATGATGGTACTTTTCAAGCCAGCAGACATAACGTGCGAAAACACCGATTCGGTTGTACTTAGTTTGCCAATGAACCCTGTCTTCTTTTTTTTCTGCAACGATTGAATATCTAGCTGTTTCCAACATCCTAGGCTTAGCTACTTTAAGCTTTACAACATTTTTGTTTGTTGCTTTAAGTTTTGCTTTAGTCGCTTCACGTGTGATCCCTGCGAAATAAACAATTTTCTGTATTTCTTCATGAGTGAGGAACTCAGCTTTAGCGATTCTTACTTCAATATCAATTTCTAAACCGTTACACACCTCTAAAAAAAAAGAAACATGCTCTAATGCTTTTTGACAGGAAGAAGCTGCTTGTCCATCGTTTCTGTAAATCGTGGTTATAAATAGGTTTGGATGTTCTAGTGGAATCCCCTCATCACTTAAAAGAATTGAATATCTTTCACCTGTTTTACCAACAAATAATTTTGTTCTCATAACACCCAAAACTTTACAGAATCCTAAGTAAGAATAAATCTACAAATTGAGTATAAAAAAAGTTTACAAAAAATACAAATTAAATGTAAACTTTTTTATTCTACATCAAGCCAATAAAGGGCTGTAGAGTAATACTTTACAAAAAATACCCTAAAGTACTAGCTAGAACGGAATATCGTCATCAAAATCAAGATTAGGTTCGCTCGGTGGTGCAGCTTGCGGAGCCGGTTTATTTTGCGGCTGAGCCGGTTGCTGATAACCGCCCTGTTGTGGGGCTTGCTGTGGTTGCTGATAACCACCCTGCTGTGGGGCTTGATTATATTGAGGTTGGGCTGCAGGTTGTTGATAACCTTGGTTAGCCGGAGCCCCTTGATTATAACCACCGCCTTGTTGATTGTCGGAGCGACGATCTAACATTTGCATAACACCATTAATATCAACCACAATTTCAGTGGTGTATCTGTCTTGGCCTTGCTGGTCTTGCCATTTACGAGTTTGCAGTTTACCTTCAAAATAAACTTGTGAACCTTTGCGTAAATATTCACCGGCAATTTCAGCTAGTTTTCCAAAGATAACCACTCTGTGCCATTCTGTTTTTTCCTGTAACTGGCCAGTGTTTCTGTCTTTCCAGCTTTCTGAAGTTGCAATGGTTAAATTTGCAACCGCATTGCCATTTGGCATATAACGAATTTCTGGGTCTTGCCCTAAGTTACCAATTAAAATGACTTTGTTTACGCCACGCGATGCCATTGTCTTCTCCTAAATTTGTTTTGCATGTTGATTTTGCCAAAAAGCCAGTGCTTTTTCATCCAACTGTGCGGGTAATATTTTTAAATAGGCTAATTGCTCTTCAACAATAACAACTGCTTCTTCCACACCTGATATTTCAATGAGCTGCTGTGCCATTGTTTCTGCATCGGCATGGTTATTAACCAATACAGTTAAAACCTTAGGTTTTGTTTTTTGTGGTAAAACAAGTGTCCTGCTTAGTAACCACCAAGGCAGTGCTAGGCTTGCTGCTCCTAATAATACACCAAGTTGACCAAATTGTTGCAGTAATGCACCACCTAGCATACCACCACTGAAGGCACCTGCAAATTGGCAGCTCGAAAAAGCGCCCATTGCTGAACCTTTTTGCCCGGCTGGCGCCAGTCGGCTAACCCAGGATGGCAAGTTGGCTTCTAGATAATTAAACGCAGCGAAAAAGACGACTAACGCAATAATTAACCCTAAGCTGTTTTGACCGAAGCTGTATATCAACAGCATAGCCAACGCCATTAGCCAAATCGAAATTTGAAAGACACCCACTTCTTTATTTTTTTTCATTGACCACATCATCATAGGGACGAGCGCAATAAAAGATAACATCAAAGCTGGAAAATAAAGCATCCAATGGCTTTCAGATTGAAAGCCAGCTTTCACTAATAAGCCAGGGACCACAACAAATAGGCAAGTTAATTGGGTATGTAAAAAGAAAACGCCTAAATTTAATTTACGTAACTGAGGATGGCGAATGAGCTTTTTTAACTGGCCAGGTACTGGAATAGCATCCCGATTGCTGGTTTTAGTCACAGAATCAGGTAACAGAGTTAATACCACTAAAATACCAATAACCGCCAGGACGGCTGTAAAACCGAATAACCCACTTAATCCTATTTTGTTAGCCAGCAAAGGCCCGACAACCATAGCAGCAGCAAAAGATAAACCTATGCACATGCCAATAATGGCCATCACTTTTGAACGCTGATCTTCGCGGGTTAAATCTGCCGCAAGCGCTAAGACAGCGCTCGCTATCGCGCCTGTGCCCTGTAAAAATCGTCCAACCGCAACCCAGAATACATGATCAGACACAGCAGCGATAACACTACCGATCGCAAATAATGATAATCCAATGAGAATGACAGGACGGCGCCCGATTTTATCGGATAATAACCCCATAGGCACTTGCAAAACGGCCTGAGTTAATCCGTATGCACCAATAATTATCCCCACCCAGATAGGCGAATAACCTGTTAATTGCTGCCCATAAATGGCAACAACAGGCATTATCATAAACAGCCCCAGCATTCTTAAACTGAAAATACTGGCTAGAATAGCTGCTATTTTTTTTTCGTGTTTGGTTAAACCGTTTGACATATCGAGATACTAAAAGAAACGTCAGTTACAATAAAATTCAGATGGGCGAGTATATCATGTGATATCTATTTGTACTGTATAATTAACCAGATTTTTTTAGAAAACTATGCGAAGATATTGAATTATTCACGTAAATTTTAGCATTCGCATTGATTAGGATAGATATGGATAAAATTGAAGTTCGCGGTGCACGCACACACAATTTAAAAAACATAAGCTGTACCCTACCCCGTGAGAAACTCATCGTCATTACCGGCTTATCCGGATCAGGTAAATCATCTCTCGCATTTGATACCTTGTATGCAGAAGGGCAAAGACGATATGTAGAATCACTTTCGGCCTATGCACGCCAGTTTTTATCCCTGATGGAAAAACCGGATGTTGATCATATCGAGGGTTTATCACCGGCTATTTCTATTGAACAAAAATCAACTTCACACAACCCCAGATCAACAGTGGGTACCATCACAGAAGTTTATGATTATTTAAGATTATTATTTGCCCGAGTTGGTGAACCCAGATGTCCTGTTCATAAGCAGCCACTGGCCGCACAAACTGTCAGCCAGATGGTTGATCAGGTTTTAGCTTTGCCTGAAGGCAGCAAGTTAATGCTGCTGGCCCCAATTGTCAGAGGCCGCAAAGGTGAACATGTTAAAACCTTTGACAATCTTGCGGCTCAGGGGTTTATTAGAGCAAGAGTCAATGGTGAAGTATGTGATTTAAGCGATCCGCCAACATTAGAGCTGCATAAAAAACACAATATTGAAGTGGTGGTTGACCGGTTTAAAGTCAGAGGTGATTTACAAACCCGTCTTGCTGAATCAATTGAAACTGCGCTTGAGCTTTCTAATGGTATTGCTGTTTTTAGTTGGATGGATGAACCGGAAAAAGCTCCTCTCGTATTTTCAGCTAATTTTTCCTGTACCTCATGTGGCTATAGCATGACAGAAGTCGAACCCAGAATTTTTTCTTTTAATAATCCGGCTGGTGCCTGCCCGAGCTGTGACGGTCTCGGAGTTAAACAGTTTTTTGACCCTTTCAGAGTCATTACAAACCCTGAGCTCAGTTTGTCCGGTGGTGCGATTAAAGGCTGGGACAAACGCAGCTTTTATTATTTTCAGATGTTAAAAACCTTGGCGGCTCACTATCAATTTGATTTGGCAGCGCCCTGGCAATCTCTCGATAAAAAAATTCAGGATATAGTGCTTTATGGCTCTGGCAAGCAAGAGCTTGAATTTAACTATATGAATGACAGAGGTGACATCATTACCCGTCATCACCCATTTGAAGGTGTAATTACCAACATGGAACGCCGTTACCGCGAAACCGAGTCTAATGCGGTGCGTGAAGAAATGGCAAAATACATGAACAATCAGGCTTGCCCGGCTTGTAATGGAACTCGTTTGCGCGAAGAAGCCCGCAACGTTTTCATCAATGATACGAATCTGCCTGAGGTCACCGAGCTTTCAATTGAAGATTGCAAACACTTTTTTGATTCACTAAATCTAACCGGCCAAAAAGCACAAATTGCGGATAAAATTTTAAAGGAAATAAACGACAGGCTCGGCTTTTTAGTGAATGTCGGGTTAAATTATCTGAACCTGTCACGCGGCGCTGATACCTTATCCGGTGGTGAGGCGCAGCGTATTCGATTAGCCAGCCAAATTGGAGCTGGACTGGTTGGTGTTATGTATGTATTGGATGAACCTTCAATTGGCCTGCATCAAAGAGATAACGAAAGGTTGCTAAGTACTCTGACCCATCTTAGAGATTTAGGTAATACAGTTATTGTTGTCGAGCATGACGAAGATGCCATTCGCAGTGCTGATCATATATTAGATATAGGTCCGGGTGCGGGTGTTCATGGTGGCCAGATTGTGGCTCAAGGTAGTTTAGAGGACATTCTAAAAAGTAATGACTCACTCACTGGAAAATACCTGTCAGGAAAGAGGGAAATTAGCGTTCCAGAGAAGCGTCATCCACATCAGGACAAATGGATTGAACTAAAAGGTGCGAGTGGTAATAATTTAAAGTCGGTAGATTTAGCCCTGCCCGTCGGGTTAATGACTTGTGTAACGGGTGTTTCAGGCTCAGGTAAGTCGACTTTAATTAATGATACTTTGTTTAGTCTGGCACAAACGCAATTGAATAAAGCGACCAGTAATAAGCCGGCACCTTATCAGTCGATCAGTGGATTAGACCAGTTAGATAAAGTTGTCGATATTGATCAAAGTCCGATTGGACGCACGCCAAGATCGAACCCGGCAACTTACACCGGCATTTTCACTCCGATAAGAGAGTTATTTGCAGGCACTCAGGAAGCTCGCTCTCGTGGCTATAAACCAGGTCGCTTCAGCTTTAATGTCAAAGGCGGTCGCTGCGAAGCCTGTCAGGGGGACGGTGTCATAAAAGTTGAAATGCACTTTTTACCGGATGTTTATGTCCCCTGTGATGTATGTAAAGGCAAACGCTACAACCGGGAAACGCTGGAAATAAAATATAAAGGTAAAAATATTCACGAAACGCTGGATATGACAGTTGAAGATGCCAGAGCGTTTTTTGATGCAGTTCCGGCCATAGCCCGCAAACTGCAAACCTTAATGGATGTAGGTCTGAGTTATATACGGCTAGGCCAGGCAGCAACCACTTTATCCGGCGGTGAAGCTCAAAGGGTTAAACTGGCAAGAGAACTCTCGAAACGGGATACAGGACAAACGCTTTATATTTTAGATGAGCCAACCACAGGCCTGCATTTTTACGATATTGAGCAATTGTTAGCTGTATTACATAGATTAAGAGATCACGGCAATACAGTTGTAATTATTGAACATAATTTGGATGTAATAAAAACAGCTGACTGGATTGTGGATTTGGGACCTGAAGGCGGTAACGGCGGAGGTGAAATTCTGTTTAGCGGAACGCCGGAAGCATTGACTGAAGTCAAAGCGTCTCATACAGCAAGATTTTTAAAACCTATGCTGGAATAGAATTTAGAATTTAGAATTTAGATTTTAGATTTTAGAATTTAGAATTTAGAATTTAGAATTTAGAATTTAGAATTTAGATTTTAGAATTTAGAATTTAGAATTTAGAATTTAGAATTTAGAATTTAGAATTTAGAATTTAGAATTTAGAATTTAGAATTTAGAATTTAGAATTTAGAATTTAGATTTTAGATTTTAGATTTTAGATTTTAGATTTTAACAGGCTAAAATACTTTGAGTTACTCAAATGTTTTTAGCCTGTTGTTCGAAAGCAAGCTTGACAGCTATCTGACCTTGGCTAATTCAGACCGCATTTCATCAATAGCCACTTTATAATCATCCGCCCCAAATATCGCAGTACCGGCAACAAACATATCAGCGCCGGCTTCAGCCACTTCGGCAATATTATTTGTTTTAATACCGCCATCAACTTCAATTCGAGTATTTAAGCCCAGCTCATTGATTCGAGCTCTAAGCTGACGAATTTTATCTAACGTATAAGGAATAAAAGACTGCCCACCAAAGCCCGGGTTAACAGACATAAATAAGACAAAATCTAGTTTAGGTAAGACATAATCTAATACAGACAATGGTGTTGCCGGGTTTAATACTAAACCAGCTTTAATGCCTCTTTCTGTGATCAGTGATATTGAGCGGTCAACATGGCGACTTGCTTCCGGATGAAAGCTAATATAGCTAGCGCCCGCGTCGGCAAACTGATTAATTAAATCATCCACAGGCTCAACCATTAAATGCACATCAAAATCTGCTTTAATGCCATATTTAATCAGCGCTTCCAGAATTGAAGGACCAAACGTTAAGTTAGGGACATAATGGTTATCCATTACATCAAAATGAACAATATCTGCGCCTGCCGCGACAACGTTTTCTACTTCTTCGCCTAACTTTGCTAAGTCAGCCGCCAAAATTGAAGGTGCAATAAAATAAGGGTTCATGTTCAACCTTTTAAAAAAATCCTGGTAATTGAGCCAACCTCAACCACATTTATCTGTATTTTACACGAGCAGGCAAGCTGAGCAAATCACAAAAGCTTCTCTAACGTTTCATAAAAAAGGTGCAATTTTGTATTAACATCACAAAAACGCACCAAAATAAAACATACGTATTTTATTGTGCACTATAATGGTTATAATGCGTTTACTGATAAGACCTCAGTCCATCCAATTAAAAATGGAAACAAAACAGAACACGGAAATAAAAACCTTATTTAACAATCAATTAAGTCATTTTTTAAATTTATATTTAAAATAGGCACAGTGATTGCTATTACCTAAGCAGCACATTTAGTTTTGAAATAAAAAAATCCAATTGGGAGAACTAGCATGAAAAAAACATTACTTGTAGCATCAATTTTGGGCGCAGTATCTGCAATGTCTTCAACTTCAGCTATCGCTGTTGAAGGTTTATCTGCAAATGCAGCAGTAACTTCTAACTACTTCTGGCGTGGTATGACTCAAACTGGTGACGAAGCAGCTGTTTCGGGTGGTATTGACTACGCGGATGCTTCTGGCTTTTACGCTGGTACTTGGGTTTCAAATGTAAACTTCGGTTCAGGTGACACAGAAACTGACTTGTATGTTGGTTTCAGCGGTGAAACTGAAACTGTTGGTTACGATGTTGGTTATGTATACTTCAACTATGGTAACGCTGGCCAAGCTGCTGATTTCGGTGAAATCTACGGTAGCGTGACTTTTGATGCGTTAACTTTAGGTTTAGCTGTTTTAGCGAACACTGAATCAGGTGACTTTGATTTTGGTGATTCAACTTATGTTTCAGCTGATTATGCTATCGAAGTGGCTGAAGGTTTAGAAGCTGCATTCCATATCGGTTCTTATGACGGTGACTTCGCGGTTGAAGGTGTAGATATTGGTGCATCTTTATCTAAAGATGGTTTCACTTTTGGTTTAGTTGAAACTGACCGTGACGGCCAAGGCTTAGAAGCATACGTTTCTTACGCAATGGATTTCGACTTATAATCTAAGCCGAAAGAATAATAATAATTATAAAAACATATCTATCTTCTCTGAACAAAGCCCGCTTTTGCGGGCTTTTTTTTATCCTATACTCAAAAGACGATTAACAATATGTGTTCAGGATTTTGGGTGTGCAACCATTAAAGAATCTATTCAGATATCTGCTTGCCAGCTTAGCAGCACTTATAGGCATTCAGAGCCAAAAAAACAGAGAACAGGATTTCAAACAAAGATCTGCACTGGGCTATATTATTAGCGGGATTATTTTAGTACTGATCTTTATATTGGTTTTAGTCGGCGTGGTTAAGTTTGCAATTCAGGTAACGGGCTAACTGATAACTTGTGGCTATGTTCAGAAAATAAAGTCCAATTTTATTTCAACGATTCTGATACGCAGCTGACGTTAGTTAGATACAGGTTTGTTTAAGCTTGTTGACTTTATATAGCGCCAGAACTTCATTGACTGCCTTTCTTGTCCCCGCATTTTGGCTGATAACCCGTTTCACTTTCTGACTTTTAATTTTAGCGGGTAAATATAAATGCCGGCTGACAGGTGTATCATGATTACTAATTAATACAGTATTTTTGCCTGAACTAGATAATTCATGCGCTACATCAGCCAAACGTTTCTGGTCGTGAATATTAAAACCTGATTTTGAATATTGAGTAAAGTTGGCTGTTTCACTCAGGCTGATATAAGGCGGATCGCAATAAATAGAACTACCAGCGGGCGCTGCACGCATGCAGGTTTCAAAATCCGTCAACATAAATTCGGCATTTTGCGCTTTATTCGCAAAAAAATACATTTCATGTTCCGGAAAATATGGTCTGACATAACGACCAAAAGGAACATTATAATGGCCGGAATTATTATAACGACATAATCCATTATAACCGTGGCGATTCAGATAGGTGAATAATATCGAACGCCGATAGCTGTCTCTTTCCTGATTGAATTCAGCTCGAATCTGATAATAAGCATCTTCCTGATTATATTTATCCTGATACATATCTTTGCAATCATGGATTAACTGCTCAGGCGTAGCTTTTAGGTGCTTATATAAAGCGATTAAGTCAGGGTTAATATCGTTCAGAATATAATTTTTAAATTGGCTGTTTAAAAACACTGAGCCCGCACCAACAAAAGGCTCAACCAGAGTAGTGCCTCTTTTTGGTAACAATCCGACTATTGACTCAACCAGGGCATATTTACCGCCAGCCCATTTTAAAAATGCTCGTGTTTTTTTCAAAATTAATTCTTGTTCGATATTAATGTTGTTATTGCTGCGACAGGTTTTGCAAATGCACCTTCGCGTGTTAGTTTGTCAGGCAAATCCTGTATCGCTTGATAAGCCTCATTTTGTGATGAGTAAAGGCCAGTAGTGACGCCATAAAATTTGTCACTTTTATAAACTTTTAACTCCGCCAAGTTATCCATTTGCGCCAAGTACTCAGTTAAAACTTTTTCAGAACTCACCAGAGTCAGCTGAACAACGTATTCACTCTGGTTTTGTAACTGATACCAATTATTATCATAAGGTTCAGGTTCTGCAACCGCTTCAGATTCCACAAAAGGCGGTACAGTCTCCTCTAATTGCTCTGTAACAGGCTCACCTAGATCGGATGCCTCAGAATCACCTTCTTGCTGTTCGCTGTCTGATAACTCTTCAGAGCCGGGCATTTGAGCTTGCTCGCTCGCCTCTGCAGCCAACTCAGGCTTGCCATCATTTGGCTTTAAACTGGATTCTATATCAGGCGACTCAGAGTCAGTTTTCAGTTCTGTCTGCTTTTTCGCAAAGTATTCTGCAGCCGTCATATCCTTTTGACTGATCGCTTGTTCAACAAAATCTAACGCTTGCTCAGTTTGAGGCTCTGCCGTTTCCTCTCCGGTTTGAGTCTCAGCCTGGACAGATTCGGCTTTAAGCTCGGTAGTTTGTAGCGCTTGCGACTCTACTTTGGGCTTAAAAATCATCCAGCCAACCGTTGCTAAAAAAGCAATGCAAATCATGGCTAAAGCCAACCAGAAGAACACGCTTTTAGCTGATTTTGTCGCTGGCTTGCCACCTTTAGTTGGGTTCAAGGAACCAGAACTCACTTTATTAAGCGGCTTTGTAACTGACCGACTTGCACGCTCGGCTTTTGCTCTATTGCCAATAAAACTAATCGTCTGGCTCGGATAATCAAGCATAAACTGACTGGCTTGATCCGCATCCACTTCAAAAATAACGTTAAATCGACCAGCCAAATATTGCATCATTTGTAGCAATTGATTGATAACACCGTCACCCGGTAAGCCATTAATTGCCACGACATAACAATTGTTATTATCATCATAATGATCAACTAACTGCTTTAGGTCCATTCCAGTTGCATTGCTGGCATTAAAAAGCTGCTTGGCGATCTGAGCTATCAGCTTATCTTCTGTCAGGTTTTTGAGGCTTGGAATGTAACTTAAGCGAAACTCTTCCTGAATATCGCTTAAATATCTGATTAATGCATCTTGAGGTTCTGAATATAGAATAACAGCATTGCTAAAAGACAAATTGTAGAGCAGACGATCCCAGTTTTGTGGCCTCATCTTAATATGCCTTAACGTTGAATTATGCCTGTTATTTTAATTCGAATGGCCATGATTACGCCAAAATAGACTCGAGCTCAGTTTCAGTCACATCGCTCATGATTTCGCAGTTGCCAATCTTGGTTGGTATGATAAAACGCATTACGTTTGCCTGAACTTTTTTGTCTCGCTTCATGTGTTTAACAAAGTCAGCAACCGACATAGAGTCCGGCTTTTCAATGGGTAAATCGTAGCTCGCGACTGTTTGTTTAACTTCTTCAAAGTCAGCTGAATTAATATAACCACGTAGGTGCGCTAAATGTGTTGCCAGCACCATACCAGTTGCGACTGCTTCACCGTGCAGCCACACGCCGTAGCCCATTTCTGCTTCAATGGCATGTCCGAAAGTATGGCCTAAATTTAATAACGCACGTGCACCTTGTTCGGTTTCATCCGCAGCGACAATTTCAGCTTTAATTTCACAACAACGTCTGACAATTCTAATTAACTCTTCATTATCTAACGCTGATATTGAAGCTTTATTATCAATTAGACTTTGCCAGAATTCACGATCGAAAATAATACCGTACTTGAGCACTTCAGCCATACCCGCTGCAAATTCTCTAGCTGGCAGACTTGATAAGGAATCAATATCGATAAAAACAGCTTCAGGCTGTTTAAACGCCCCTATCATATTTTTGCCCAACGGATGATTGACCGCTGTTTTACCCCCAACAGATGAATCTACCTGTGACAATAAAGTCGTGGGCACCTGAATAAAGTCAACACCTCTTTGGTAACAGGCGGCAACAAAGCCAACCAGATCACCAATCACACCGCCGCCTAATGCAATTAAGGTCACATCACGGGCACAATTGTGTTCTAGCAGGAAGCTGTTTACTTTTTCAAAGTATTCTAAAGATTTGTATTGTTCACCATCAGGCAGTTGATAGGTCAATACATCAAAGTTGCTCAGGCTTTTAACCAGTCGGTCTAAATATAGAGGCGCCACAGTCGTATTAGTAATGACAACAACACGTTTACCATTGATTGCTTTTTCAAATAGCTCGGCCTGATCAATTAATCCACTGCCAATTAATATAGGGTAGCTACGCTCTGCCAAGCTAACTTGAAGTTCTGTATTGCTCATATATTTAAACTAATTATTAAAAACCTAATTTATCGATAATCTCGCGAGAGACAACTTTTGCACTTTGGTTGTCTGTTTTAACCACTAAATCCGCGATTTCTTCATATAGAGGATTTCTGGATTCAGCAAGGTTTTCTAGTATCTCTTGAGGTTCGCCATTTTGTAATAATGGACGACGCTTATCGCGTGCAGTTCTTGCGACTTGCTTTTCAATTGTGGTTTCCAAGTACACAACAAAGCCGCGAGCAGAAAGTCGATTTCGAGTTTCTTTGCTAATTATAGAACCACCACCGGTAGCCAGGACAATGCCCTGTTTTTCAGTTAAATCAAAAATAACCTTTTCTTCACGCGCACGAAATCCTGCTTCGCCTTCAACATCAAAAACCCACGCAATATCTGCGCCGGTGCGACGTTCAATTTCAGCATCAGAGTCAAAGAATTCTAAATGAAGTTCGTTTGCTAGTTGTCTACCAATGGTACTTTTACCGGCCCCCATCGGGCCTATAAGGAATATATTACGTTTCTCGGCCATTTTAGTTTTTACACATCTATTAAGTTAAGTTGCTCCGAAAATCCAGTATCCTGAAAAGAGCCGCGATTATCCCAAGAATTGATGAGTAAAAGCAAGCTTAGCAACCAAAAATGAGGTCAATAAGCTAAAAAACATACATATATGATTGTTTTTGAGCTCTTAAACAGAATCCGCCGGATTGATTATCCGGATTTTACTTAAATCTGTTGTTGATTAAAGCTTTTCTGTGACAATTTTTGGTGTTACAAAAATTAAGAGCTCTTTCTTTTCATTAAATTCTCTGCTTTTCTTAAATAAACGTCCAACGTAAGGAATATCACCTAATAAAGGTACTTTAGATTCTGCATTTACGGTTTGTTGCTGATAAATACCACCCAGCACAATAGTTTCACCATTATCGACTAAAACCTGAGTCCCAATTTCCTGAGTATCAATCGCAACCGCAGAGCCGGTCGCAGTAGAAACGGTATCGCCCCTTGTATCCTGAGTAATGATTAAATCTAATATAATTTTGTTGTCCGGCGTGATTTGCGGTGTTACCTGTAAACTCAATACAGCTTTTTTAAAGGTCACTGCAGTCGCACCACTGGATGCAGCCTGAACAAACGGTATTTCAGTCCCCTGCTCTATATAAGCAGTTTTCTGATTGGCTGTTGTAATACGCGGGCTTGCAATAATTTCGCCTTTATTTTCAGATTCTAGTGCGGTTAACTCCAAATCAAGAATGGTCCCGTCACTTAGTTTGGCTATACTTAAACCAATACTGCCGGCCGCATTAGAAACGGGTAAATTGACGTTCATTCTTTCGTTTATAGATGGGATGATACCTGATGCAATCGTTTCTGCACCACTGAGTGTTCCTGATACACCATCTGAACCTTGCTGATCGCTAAATCCCCAACGAATACCCAGCTCTTCGCTCAGATTATCATTCACAGTGACAATCCGGGATTCAATCGTGACCTGCTTCACCGCAATATCTAATACTTTAACGAGCTTTTTCACATTATCGATATTAACTAATGTATCTCTGATCAAAAGAGTATTGGTTCGCTCATCGACTGAAACAGCGCCCCGTTCAGAGATCATCTTGGCGTTTTCACCTTCTAGCATTGCTGCTATTTCAGATGCTTTAGCATAATTAATCTGGATAAATTCAGAATAGAGTGGCGATAATTCTTCAACTTGTTTTGCAGCTTCCAGCTCTTTGGCTTCACGCGCAGCAATTTCCTCGCTTGGTGCAACTAACAGTATTGAGCCTTCCATGCGTTTATCTAAACCTTTAATTTTAAGAATAATGTCTAGAGCCTGATCCCAAGGCACACCATCTAATCTTAACGTTACATTGCCCGCTACAGAGTCACTGGTCACTAAGTTAAAGTTGTTATAATCAGCAATGATCTGTAATACGGTTCTGACTTCAATATCCTGAAAGTTGAGTGAAATAGCGTCACCTTTATAGCGGGCCAGTTCTGAATCTTTTTTCTCTTGCTTGGCTTTTGTTACCTGCAGACTAAAAATAGAGTCTAATTGCTGATACTGATAATCAAATGCCTGATTCATGGTAATTTCAATTCGGGTGTTTTTGTCTGTTTTAAATGTCTCTACGTTATCTACAACAGTGCCAAAATCTGTCACGTCCATGGTATAAATTAATTCATTTAAAATATCCGTATTATGGAAGACAGCAATGATCTTATTTTTTTGTTCAGAGACATCGATAGCTGCAATACTGTTTTTCATGAACACCAGTACACGGCCGTCTTTATCCTGACCATGGCGAAAATCAATCGCATCAATTGTATTTAAATATTGTGCAGACTGAGCCATATTTTTTGATGACGTCATACCAAATTCATTGGCAACGGATAAGAAAAAGCTTTTGTCAGAAAGACGTGTTTTATAAACCTTTAAGCTATCTAAATTGATAACAAATTGACTGCCACTAGCTACCTTCTGAGCCAAAATATTGACAACACCGGCATGATTAATTTTGGTATCCGCTAAGTAACTTTCAAATTCAGCGTTAGCAAAATCAATTTTTATTGCAGCCGGGTTATTAACAACTGTGGTTTCCGGACGGCTGATAATCGTCTTATCAAATACAAATTCAATTTCTATCTCGTCCTGCATACTCGGCTTGTATTTAATCTCGTACAAAATAGGTACATTCGTATTTGGATTAGCGATTGCCGGTATACAGAGTACAAAACTCATCAAGCACAAAGCCATCAAACCGGTCATTTGAATTATTCTTTTATGCATAACAATATTAGTTTTCATTTCTTTGGCTTCCTGAATTTGTACCTTTTCCGAATATAGAAATCTCAGCTTTTCTTGTTTCCCAACAGCCAGTTCCATCAGGTATCATTTCGGTTAATATTATTTTGTCTGACGTGATACGGTCAATCTTACCGTGGAATAAGCCCATATAGTTACCTGCCTGAACACGGTAAATAGCACCACCGGCTACTGAAGTTAAAGCAAAAAGCTTGCCTGTTTCACCCAGAGTACCTCTCATTGTAATGGTATCGAGCGGAAACTTTTCCAAAGCTTCCCGGTTACGCGAAAAATCGGGTTGCAGGCAATCGAGTGCAAGTGTCGTTGTATCCTCGACTAACTCAGGTTTAGGTTTAACAAACGGACTTCTCAGATTTTCCACTGAATATTCAAAACTCTTATATTCTTTTATTTTAGGCATAGGCTCTATGCTGGGTTGCGCATTCGCCTTAACTTCTTCGGTAAAAGCCTGTAAATCGCTGACATCATCACCACATGCGGTGACGCACAATGAGAGCATTATTATCGGCAATAATTTTTTATTCATTAGTTTTAACCTCCTTGTAACGGTAGGTTTTAGCTAATAAGCTCAATGTTAGCCCATCTTGTTGATTTACAATAGAGAAATTATGCAAAGTAACAATTCTTGGCAATGCAGCAACCTTTCCTAAAAAGTTGCCAAATTCATGATATCCACCCACAACCTCCAGAGTCAGCGGAAGTTCTGTATAAAACTCTCTTTCTATTTCAGGCTCCCAGTTTATTTTTTTAAAGGTTAAGCCACTCGTTGTACCGACATAAGTAATATCGTCCAGCAATCCCGGAGTTTCAGTTTCGGTTGGTAATTTTTTAAGTAGTTCTGAAAAACTTTGCTCCATTTGCTCCATTTGAAGCTGATAAGCATTTGCGTTCACTGCCACATGATACTTGGCTCTGAATTCAAGTTTTAACTCATTTTCTTTCGCTGTGACTTGTTTGTATTCGTCAATTTGGTCACTAATAAGCAACTGATAACTCAGAACAAATACAACTATAGCCAATAGTATAGCAACAAAAATCTTGGCTGGTTTTGGCCAATTGCCTATGTCATTTAAATCCAGCTCTAACTCGTTAAGATCTTTCAGGTCAAAATTTTTCCAATCCATTATTGATCTCCACCTGCTTCAAGCTGTTCTGTTGGCGATTTCACCCGAATAGACATTGAAAAGTCACTGAGTATATTTAACTCTGTTCCGGAGCGTGCAGACACTATTGTATTCAATACAGGGCGCTCTAACAGATACGAGCTCTCAATATTTCTCATCAATGCAGAAACCCGGTTATTAGATTCGCTTTTACCTTTTATCAGTATTTGTCGATCACGTTTCTCTAAATTGGTTAAAAATATCCCCGCCGGTACCACTTTGACTAGTTCATCGGAAATTTGAGCTGCCAGGTTTCTGTTTCTTTGCAGATCCGTAATCAGGCCCATGCGTTGTTCCAAGTTTTTACGTTTTGCTTTTAACTCTTTGATTTCTTCTATTTTTGCATCAAGAATCGCAATTTCTGTTGCCAGATATTGATTTCTCATTTGCTGATTAGAAATCAAACTATTGTAATAACTGTTTATCAGCAGCATGACGCCCAATGCAGCTATCGCAACCAATAACAATATCGCTATGTATTCTTTTTGTTTTCTTTGTTTCGCCTGCTCGCGCCATGGCAGTAGATTTATATGTGGCATGTTGTAAAGCTCCGCATAGCTAGACCAGACGCAATCAAGTATTCAGAATTGGCTTGATCGGATACTTCTGTTGAAACCGGTTCACTCTTTTTCATTTGTTGGAAAGGTGCAGCAACAACACACGGAATACCCAGCTCTTCGACCACAACATCCGCAAGGCCTTCGATCAGTGCGGTCCCACCGGATAAAACTAAATAATCAATTTTTTCTTCAGTTGTGGACGTGGTAAACATTTGAACGGAGCGACGTATTTGCTGAATAATCGCTGTTTGAAAAGGCGCCAGCACTTCAAACGTATAACTGGGTGGTAAATCTGAATTCAGCTTAGCCTGCTCAGCTTCTTCATAGGTTTTGTTGTAATAATTGATAATATTTTTAGTGTATAAGTCACCACCAAAAGATTGATCCCGGGTATAAACGACCTCATCCCCTTTTATTACACTCATTAACGTCATATGAGCACCAATATCGACCACTGCCACTAAACTGGATTCAGCATCTTCCGGTAACTGACTTAAGCATAACTTAGCGGCTCGGGCCAGAGCATAGGCTTCAATATCCATAACTTTGGCAGTAAGGCCGCCTAACTCAACCGCCGAAACCCTGGCTTCAACACTTTCGGTTCTGGCTGCACTTAATAATACATTAACTTTATTCTTATCCGCCAAATTGAGACCAACACGTTCAAAGTCGATACTGACTTCTTCTATCGGATATGGAATCAAGCTATCAGCTTCAATTTCTATCTGAGTTGCTAACTCATCATCATTAAAGTTAGCGTCCATGAAAACGGTTTTAGTAATAACAGTTGAACCTGAGACGGCAACAGAAACTTGCTTGTATTGTTTGGGGATCTTTTTGCGAATTCGACTAATGACCTTGCTAACGGCTTCTATGTCCTGAATTTCTTTATCATTCATAACACCCTTAGGCATTAGCTCTTTTGCAAAATGAAGCAGCGAATATTCGCTACCATGCAATTCCAACAACACAGCTTTTATGGCATAGGAGCCAATATCCAAACCGATTAGAATAGAGTTTTTTTTCCCTAACAATTGCTCAAACATATGTGTTTAACCATTTAATAATTATTAATATAGTGCGTGATCAATACAAATCAGCAAATTCTCGTTATATCTGGCAAAAACATGCAGTTTTCTATTAGCTTAGCACTAAATGACGAATACTTGGCATAATTACAATTTTTTATAACAAAATGATGCTGAAACTTGGTATTATCAGCTTTGTTTCGTATTCATAAACACCTGCCCGGATGCTTATTGTGAAAAAAGTTATTAAATACTCAATTTATTTTTTTATTATTTCTAGCTTATTGGGCTGTTTAACCGTTTATTTAACCTACCTTCATTTTAAAGATGACCTGCCGCCAGTAGAAACGCTGAAGAATGTTGAGTTTCAGACACCGATGCAAGTCTATTCAGCCGATGGGTTATTAATCTCTCAATTTGGTGAAAAACGCAGAATACCGTTAAGTTATGAGCAAATCCCACCTAAATTAATAGAAACTTTACTCGCGACCGAAGATTATCGGTTTTTCTCTCATAACGGCGTTGATTTTATAGGTATTATGAGAGCCGCTATTACAGTATTAACCAGTGGCTCCAAAAAGCAAGGTGCAAGTACGCTAACAATGCAACTTGCAAGAGGTTTTTTCTTAAATCGGGATAAAACCTATGTCCGTAAAATAAAAGAAATCTTCATTGCGCTAAAAATGGAACGCGAACTAAGCAAGCAAGAAATCCTGACTCTGTACATCAACAAAGTTGAATTAGGCTACCGGGCATTTGGCTTTGGTGCAGCAGCGAAAGTATATTACGGCAAAAATATAGACGAGCTAAATATAGCGCAAATGGCCATGTTAACCGGCCTACTCAAAGCGCCCACGGCATATAATCCACTGCGTAATCCCGAGAGAGCCCTGTTCAGACGTAATACAGTTTTATGGCGATTACAGGATGTTGGTTACCTGAGTCAGGCTGAATATCAACAAGCAATCAATTTACCTCTGACAGCAGAATATCATGGCGCAGAAATAGAACTGGACAGTCCTTACATTGCAGAAATGGTCCGACAAGAAATGGTCGACCTGTACGGTGAAGAAGTAGCCTATACAAAAGGTTTCCAGGTGTATACCAGCGTAACATCTAAGTCGCAACAGGCAGCAATGCATGCACTCAGACAAAACCTTCATAGTTATGACGAGCGACACGGCTATCGCGGTGCTCAAACCATAATCTGGATTGATGATCAGGAAGAACAGCCTTCGCAGCAGGATATTCTGAATGCGCTGGAAAGACACCCTGACTTTGGCTGGTTAGAAAACGTTGCAGTTCTGTCAGTTGACCCTGAATTAAATCAATTTGAATTCTTACGAAAAAATGGTGAAACCGGTATTGTTGAGTGGTCCGGTATGAGCTGGGCAAGAGCTTTTATTGATGATGACAGCCAAGGCGAGGAGCCTGAATCTGTAACTGAAATTGTTCATGTAGGTGAAGTTGTCAGTGTTCGCCAAAGCGATGGTCAATGGCATTTATCTCAGTTTCCCGATGCCTCCGCGGCTCTGGTAGCAATTAACCCGGAAACAGGGGCTATTCAGGCGTTGGTTGGCGGTTATGATTTCAGACAAAGTGAATTTAACCGAGTCACTCAGGCCAGACGTCAGGTCGGCTCAAATATTAAACCTTTTATTTATTCGGCAGCAATCAAACATGGCTTTACCCTAGCCAGTATCATTAATGACGCACCGATCAATCAGTGGGACAGACGTCAGGGCACAGTTTGGCGACCTCAAAACTCTCCGGCTGTTTATGATGGACCCATTAGAATGCGTGTCGCGCTTGCCAAATCAAAGAACGTGGTATCGGTTAGATTATTGCGTTCAGTCGGAATCAATGACTTGGTAGACCATTTAACTCAATTTGGCTTCTCTCGAGATGATTTACCCAGAAATGAATCTCTGGCTCTGGGTTCTGCATCGTTCACGCCGCTTGAACTGGCAACAGCCTATACTGCGTTTGCCAACGGTGGGTTTATTGTCAAACCTTATTTAATTGACCGGGTAGAAAACAGTGAAGGGCAAATCATCTATCAGGCCCCTAAGCAGATCCTTTGCGACCAGCCTTGTGAATCAAATAACATCAAAGCCGAAGAAAGCTTGAGTGTCAATATGACAGAGCAAGACAATCAAGCTGAAATAACTCAGGTTATTTATCCGCCCAGAGCAATTTCAAAACAAAATGCTTTTTTAATATCAGATGCAATGACAAGTACCATTTGGGGCGGTGGTAACTGGAATAAAGGGACAGGCTGGAATGGTACCGGCTGGCGCGCACGCGTATTAAAGCGAAAAGACATTGGCGGTAAAACCGGTACCACAAACGAAGCAAAAGATACCTGGTTTAGTGGTTATGCGCCCGGTTCTGTTGTAACCAGTTGGGTAGGTTTTGATGATCACAGGCGAGCTCTGGGCGCCAGTTCCTATAATAATAATTTAGGCAAAGAGCAAGTGTATGGTAAAGAGTTTGGTGCACAAACAGCCCTACCGGCCTGGATTGATTATTTAAAAGTGGCATTGGAAGATAAACCAAATCAAACTCAATCGATACCGGAAAATATTACAACGGTTAGGATCGACAGAGAGACGGGTAAATTAACCAACAAAACGGATCATACTGCTTTATTTGAGTATTTTGTTTCAGGCACAGAGCCAACTCAGCATATTGAAAACGCACCTCAACTGGAAATCATTAATGCCAGTCAGGCAGGTGAAGTGCTTGAAACCGAGATGGAACAAATATTCTGAGAATAAAAATAAAGCCTCTGGTTGAGGCTTTATCAGTTTTTAATCTATCCAGCTAGCGAGCTTATGCTTCAACCACTTTTTCAGGTTCGGCATCAGCTTCAAACCATTGATCCAGTTTACGCTTTAATGCTGGCACACCAGATCCTTTTAGAGACGAAAATAGTTCAACCTGTACATCTCCTTCAAAATTTTCACTGGCTTTTCTGACTTCTTTCAAAACTGTATTACGAGCGCCTTGTTTGAGCTTATCCGCTTTGGTTAATAAAATCAGCACAGGCAAATCACTGTCAACAGCCCAGAAAACTAAATCTTGGTCCAGTTCTTTAAGCGGGTGACGAATATCCATTAAAACGACCAGTCCAGCCAAACACTCTCGCTTTTGTAAATATTCACCGAGTGATTTTTGCCATTTTTTCTTAACCTCTAAAGGCACTTTAGCAAAACCATAACCGGGCAAATCAATCAGGCGTCGTTGTTCATCTAATTCAAAAACATTTATCAGTTGAGTTCGACCCGGTGTTTTACTGGTTCGGGCAAGCCCTTTTTGTTCTGTTAATGTATTAAGTGCACTCGATTTGCCTGCATTTGAACGCCCGGCAAATGCGACCTCATAACCCGAGTCTTCACCTAATCCCTCAATATTGGGTGAACTTATTTTAAATTTTGCATTTCTGTACTGAATCACGTGAATACCACTCCTCGTTTGCACTTTGGGCCGTGTAATTTATGTGTATTGCAATAGGCTATTTCATTCTCTGACATAGTGGAATGAACGTGGTTTAGTTATTCTAAATGAAAGAAACTTCAGGGATAAAGCAGCCATTGCCCTTTTCAGGACGGATATCGCCATACACTGTTTGAGAATAATCCAGAAAAATGATGATTTAATCAGATTATTATCAGCTTAATGAGGGTAATTTTATCACTCAACCGAGATAAGACCCAAAGATAAATTGAGCTGAGTACAAGATAAATGAAAAATCAGCTCCTTAAAGCCTTCAGCCCGCGAGCAGTCAAGCTACTCCCTCTGCTAAAATGACTAAAATCGACAATTAGAAACAATTGTATTTAACTTCGTTTTATTAGAGCCTGTTTATCTTTGTGTTATTTTTGAGCAATAGGCTATTTTAATCATTAACAAAGCAGAATGAGTGCGGTTTAGTTGTTCTAAATAAACGAATTCTAATGAAGTTAAGGGTTAAAATAGCCATTGCTCTTCGGGATGAGGCCAAAATTGTCTTATACGGCGTTAAAAATAATTCTTTTAGATGACTAAATTTCGTTATTTTTGCCTTGTCTAAGACAATTTTTTCTCTCAGCTCAAATTATAAACAAAGATAAACAGGCTCTAGGGTCTGTTAACTGGTTTCTAAAACTGCCTGATTTAATTCAGACATAAATTGCTCATACTGTAACTGACGCTCAGCTGTTTTATCCTGACGTAAACTTTGCTCCAGCTCTGCAGCTAATCGGGTCAGATTGGTAAAACCAAAATTGCCCGCCGAGCCTTTAATGCTATGTGATATATTCATCACCCGTTGCCAGTCATCTACTTGTTTGGCTTGTTCCAACTGAATTTTCTGCGCAGTTAAGCTTTGTTTGTATTCGGCGACCATATGCGCAAACTCTTCACTGTCTATCGAAAACAAAAAGTCATCATCGTCATCTTCATCTGAAATTGCTAAAAACTGAGATAACACCTGACTAAACTCAGCTAACTCAATCGGCTTACTTAAATGAGCGTTAAATCCATGTGCCAGATAATTATCAATATCCTGTTTCATGGCATTTGCTGTCAGGGCGATAATGGGTGTTTTATCATCGTTTTTCCTAATGAGCTGAGTTGCGCTTATCCCATCCATTGTAGGCATCTGAATATCCATTAAAATCAGATCAAACTCCATCAATAAAGATTTTTCAACGGCTTCCTGACCATTATTGACCAGACAAACTTTAAGACCTAATTCAACCAAGTGCTGTCGAATTAAACGCCCATTATCCGGATGATCCTCCGCTAATAAAATATGACCTTTAAACTTGTTCTGACAATTGTCAGGTAAATTCAGGATGGCTTGGGTATCGGGTAATGTTTGTTCCCAAATCGCTCGTTTAGAGACGTTTGCTTTAATTGTAAAGCTAAATTCAGAGCCTATCCCTTCTTCGCTGCTAACACTAATCTGGCCACCGAGCTGCTCGATCAGCTCTTTTGAAATATACAAACCTAAACCGGTTCCGCCAAATTTACGAGAGTGAGAAGTATCAGCCTGATTAAACGCATAAAACAGTTTACCAATGACCTCCTGGCTCATACCAATGCCTGTATCTTTTACTTTAATACTTAATGTGTTAGTGGGTTTATAATAAGCGACTCTGACATGCACTCCGCCATGATCTGTAAATTTGACCGCATTATTGGTTAGATTCAGCAAAACCTGATAAAGCCGAGTGCCATCAGTCATAATTTTATTTGGTAACGGAAACGAGTAGCTCATAGTAAAATTGAGCCCTTTTTGTTCAGCTAAGGCTTGCTGATTTTTCTGTAATTTAATAAAAATAGGAAATAAATCGGTTTCCACCGAATGGACTTCCAATTTACCAGCTTCAATTTTAGATAAATCCAGTATGTCATTTGCGATAGTTAATAAGTGACGACTATTTTCATAAATGGTCGGCAATACATGATCGCATTTGAGTTGTTTTTCTTCTGCATTTAGATAGGTTTCTGCATAGCCTATAATAGACGTTAGCGGCGTTCTGATTTCATGGCTCATATTTGCCAGAAACTGGCTTTTAAACTGATTCGATTTTTCTTCCTGTTCAAACAGTTTTTGTTTTTGCTCGCTCGCCTCAGCCAGCGCCTGTTCATAATTAAATAAACGCCGGTTGACCTGCTCCAAAATAATACTTGCTATCCAGGCAATGGTTGCCCAGATAAATAATAAAACCAGTACAGAAATGTCCTGACTGGTGAGATCGGGTTTAATTAAAAATAAAAAAAGCGGAATAAAAAAGCTGACAATACCAGAAATAAGCTGAGTTTTTGAACCCACTTGAGAGATCACTATACCGATTAGAAACATCAGCAAAGTGGGAACAATAAATAGGTGGTTTTGAGTTAAAAACGCATTTAAATAGGTAACAAAGATAGACCCGACTATATTGTATATAATTAACGAAACCTTGATATTAAAAATGGGGCGACTTGAAAAGGTGGCCCAGGCAATCGCGGCCCAGGCAATTAAATAACAAAATCTGGCGGGGGCAACTTTTTCAAAATGTTCAGCAGAAACTGTATAGGCCAACAATAATAAAACCAGAGGAATAATACCGCCAATCGCATAAACATAAGCGACAACAGGTCGTGCGCGGCCTTCAATATACGCCTGATACTTTTCTTCTTTCTCCTTAGAAAATGCTTTTCCCTGTAAAAAACTAAGCCAGTTATCCATCTATCTTCCAAATAATCTTATTGCTTACCATCAAAATGATGGTGTTTGTATTGAGTAATAATATGTGAAAACTCAATATCGATTTCCCGTCCACTCTCACCTAAATTTAAAACTTTAGCGACGCTGGCTTCAATTAATTCAATTAATTTTTTCTCAGTTTCCAGATTAGGATTAGCCGTAATCAGGTTTGCTCTGATATCAAGTAGCAATGAATCTATAATTGAATGTGCATCTTGCTCGAATGTTGACACTTTGCCTTTAAGGCGAACCAGTGCCTGCTCAAGGCTGGCGCACATTTCCATCAAGGCTGAAAAATGGTTTAACTCTCGCCACTTTTTCTCAAGAGCATTCAAAAAACTAATGCAAAACTGATGAAACCAGACTGTATCAAGTGCAGGACAATTGTTAAATAGTATTTTGACATGTTTAGCATTTAAAATAAGCCGCTGATTAAATTGATAAAAACTTCCGGCATCTGTTAATAAAATAAATGCACTTTCTTCCATTGGCGTACAAGGCACATCCGGAGCTCGATAACTTTTAATGCCTTCAAGAGACTCTACTTTCAGGCATATGTCCCAGCTCAGTTGATTGGCCAACTCAAATACCAAACCAACAAACCCGGCTTTATCCTGGCAAACAATTAACTGACTATAGACTTGAGTCAGTGCCTTGTAATAAACCAGCTCATCCACATCGGGTTCTGTCTGATAGAGAGCAGCAATTTTCCCTTGCTGACTTTTGTTTATCTGAAATTGTTTAATCGCCCTGAACTTGCCTAATAACTGCCCGACAGAGTCTGATTTAATAAAATAATCATCACACCCGGTTGAAAGCGCATTTAATTTTTGATTTTTATTATCCGCCCCCGTCACAACCAGTGTATGTTTACCTTTCACCCTATCGGCTAGCTGGCTGCAAAGTTCGAGTCCTTGAGTTTCAGAGGATATATCAATAAAAAGTACAGCAGACGAGTGAGTCTGTACGCTTTCGATAAATCGTTTTTCATTGTCGAATGCTTCAACGTCAAATTCTGCCGACAAAACCTCTGTGACTGTATCCGTAAAAACAACATCCCGGCTCAAGATCAACAATCTAAGCTTATCAGCTTTATGTGACTCCTCTTGCAAATATTCAGGGTGATTATGCAACCAGAGATTAAATTCAATATCTGACATGGGTTTAGCATAAAAATACCCCTGCCCCTGATCACAATCTACTTCTCTTAAATACTCAAGTGTTTTTTCGTCTTCAATCCCTTCAGCAACTACATGAATCCCTAACTTATGTGCCATTTCTATCGTGGACTCAATAATCGTTTTTGATTGAGGCCGAACCGAATAGTTTGCAGTAAAGGATTTATCTATTTTAAGTTCATTAAACGGCACTTCCTGCAACTGCTGTATAGATGAATAACCCGTACCGAAATCATCAATAGACAAGCCAAAGCCCTTCATTCTGAGCCGGGTAAGTATTTCCGCAGATTTGCTGGTATCCTCAGCCAGTGCACTCTCGGTTAACTCCAATATAATATTTCGATTCGGAATATTAAAATGCTCAGCTTGTCTGGCAAGACCATCTGGCAGATCCAGATTATTTAATGAAAATGCAGACAGATTAATTGAAACCTGAAGATTTACATTGATCAATAACCACTTTTTTAACTGGGGCAATACTTTTTCAATAATACAATTGGTCAGTTCATCAATAAGCGCATTTTGCTCAGCCAGCTTTATAAATACAGGAGGCGGTATCATAGTGCCATCATGTAAACGCCATCTGGCCAAAGCTTCCACGCCAAGAATAGAAAGCTGCTCAATATCGAACTTAGGCTGATAATAAACGTCTATTTCTTTATTTTTAATGGCGCTTTCAAGCTGAGGTAATAACTTTTCCTGATCGATATTCTGGCCAGCATGCTCAACTTTAGTTTTGAGCAGTTGAGAGCCTTCCTGAATCACATTTAAAAGCCTTTCCAGTGCGAATGGTTTCACCAATGGAGAATGCATTCTCAAGCCATAACTTTGACCAATTTGCTGCGCAGAATTAAGCACAGACGCTTCACAGCCAGAGGTGATGGATATTGCGCCTTGATAATGTTTATTTTTTAATAACCTGAGTAACTGGACACCATCCGCGCCGGGAATCGAAAGGTCTAATAAAATATGGTCATACTGATTTAAATTAACGGTCTGAATATCTCTACCATTGGTGACAGCCGTAGTTGCAACGCCCACCAACTCGGCTGCATCCGATATAAATTCATTAATCAGTTCATCATCATCTACAACCAGTATCTTCCGCATCTATCCATCCTTTTGCGCACCAGATTCATTACCTGCTAATTCAGAGCCGTTTCCATCTCATTTAATAATTCTTTTTTTCTAAAGGGCTTGCTAATAACAGGAATATGACGGAGCTCTTCTTTATCTGTCAGCCGGTTATCTGTATAGCCACTCATAAATATAATCGATGAGTCCGGTTTTTGCTTTAATAACTGACAGGCAAACTCAGCCCCATCAATTTCCCCCGGCATCACTAAGTCACTCAGAATCAGATCAAAATCTTGCTCACACGCAAGATTAAGCCCTTCACTACCCGTTGGGGCCGTTTGTACCTTAATGCCATAGATCCCTAAAAACTCTTTAAGTAATAATAAAATTGGAGCTTCATCATCTACAACCAAGACACTTTTACCTTCGAGTTTTTGCTCAACACCCATATCATCGTCCTTATTTAAACTAGGCTCATTAACGGCTTTTTTAACCTCTGGAAAATACAAAGAGAAACAAGCACCTTTATCAACTTCACTGCTGAGTGTGACAAAGCCTTGATGTATTTCCATATAGTTTTTGACTAAATTTAAGCCTATACCACTGCCTTTATTATTCATTTTAGTCGTAAAAAACGGATCAAATATTTTGTTTTGTATTTCTTTTTTAATGCCACAGCCAGTATCTTCAATAGATACACTGGCATAATCAACATTTTTACCTAATTCAGCCCCTGCCACTTTGGCTGTAGTAATTCGAATTTCTCCACTTCCTTGCATCGCATGGCTGGCATTCATACACAGGTTTAACAGCACATCAATAAAGTGGCTGATATCAATGTTAATATAAAGCGGCTCTTCGCTCGGTTTCAGCGTCAGTCTGACTTCTTTTGCAATCATCTCCTGCATCAAATCCAAGCTGTCATCAACAACTCGGTTTAAGTTACAAACGGACATATCAGCTTTGTCATGAAAAGCCAAATGGCTTAATCTGGCAGATAATACACGTCCGCGGTTTACGCCTTTTAGTGCAGCATCTACTCTTTTTTTCATTCGGATATGATCTTTAACTTCTAGCTCTAAAATTTCAAGATGACCCGAAATGACATTTAAAATATTATTTAAATCGTGAGCAACCTCTCCAGAATAACGACTCAGCATTTCAAGTTCATTCTGCTGTTTTTGTTTTTGTCTCGATTCATACTCAACAGAGATCTCTTCAAACGTCATTAGAGTCGATATTTGCGTTGTAACAATCGGAAATGAACGCGGATAAAATGAAATAAAGAGCCGGATATCAAGCGGATCAGATTGCGGTCTGCGAATGGATAAATCAAACTGAAAATCCTGTTTCTCTCTCGATTTTTTTATATAAGAACTGGCTTTAGGAATGAGATCATCAATCGGAGTTAAATAGACGGCTTGCAGATCAATTTGCAGACTTTTTTCACACTGAGCATTTAACAAGACGATATTATTTTGTGAATTTAGCCCAATTGCAGCAATATTTAAACCGGCAATAAATTGAGCAAGCTGGGTTGAATCCAATTCAGTTTTTGTTGTATCCATCGCCTATTTTAACCTCCCTGTCACTCACATCAGCTACGTTGCATATGTCTTGCCGGAAAACAAAAATCAGCATAAGCTTTTATACTGATTTTTCAACATATTAGTCAAAAACCCTATTCACTAAATTATAGTCCAAGATAGAGGCTTAGCGAACCTCTAAGGTTTTATCCGGCATGCCGGCACTGGCATCAAATAAATGCAAATGCGTCGGCAAAAATATGATCGACATTCAGACCTTTTTTAACAAATTCATCTCTGGCCTTACCCACCATGTCAAACCGACCCGCACAATAAATATGGTAATCCGCCAGATGAGTAAAATCTTCCAGTACAGCATCAATGACCAGGCCTGTACGGCCTTTCCAGCTATCATCGGATGATTCAATAACAGGAATAAAGTGGAAATGGTCATGTTTGTCGTGCTTATCTAACCAATATTCCAACTCATACGCTGCGGCTTGATTTCTAAGGCCCCAATAAAAATAGATAGGTTGCTGATGATTTTGCTTTAGTAATGTATCAGCAATAGATTTTGTATAACTAAAACCCGTACCACCGGCTAATAAAATAACAGGACGATTGTCACTGTCGCGTAAACCCGCATTGCCAGATGGTCCACTCAGATAAACGGTTGAATTAGATTTAATATGAGCCAGCGCAGTCGAGGCCCACTCATCCTTGGTTGAAGCTCCTATGTGCAGCTCTATAAATTCATTGTCCAGCGGAGAGTTAGCAATTGAAAACGGACGCTTATCCTTGTCTGAAATCACTAATTCGATATATTGACCCGCAATAAAAACCAATGGTTCTGTTGGTTTTAACAGCACTTTAGAAACATGCTCGGTCAAAGGGCTAACTTCTACTACTTTACATTCAATATTAGACATTTAAATTCTCTTACTTCTACACTTTTGGCTGATACAGAACAATATCGGTTAAGGGATAAGCAATACAGGCAAAGGTCATCCCGCTCGCCTTTTCTTCGTCCGTAAAAATAAAAGGCAAGTCGCCATAGCTTACCTTCCCTTCCAATAAGTTACAAACGCACGAATCACAGGTACCCTGCATACAGCTATACGGAAAATCGATATTTTGCCTAAGAGCTGCCTCCACTATAGTTTCTAGCGGTTCTACCTCAAAGGTAATCTCACTGGGTTTTAATTTAACCTGTACGGTTTTCATTTTTTAGGCATGATCGCAAGCTCATCCCAAATGGCATCCACTTTATCTTTAACAGATTGCTCCATCTCTATGGCTACCCCCCACTCGCGATTTGTTTCTCCGGGCCATTTATTGGTTGCGTCCATCCCCATTTTTGAGCCTAAACCGGAAACCGGTGACGCAAAATCAAGATAGTCAATTGGCGTATTTTCAACCAAAGTAGTATCTCTGGCCGGATCCATGCGAGTAGTGATTGCCCAGATAACATCATTCCAGTCACGCGCATTTACATCATCATCACAGACAATTACAAATTTGGTATACATAAACTGACGTAAAAAAGACCATACCCCCATCATGACCCGTTTAGCATGTCCAGCGTATTGTTTTTTCATGGTTACAACCGCTAATCGATATGAGCAACCTTCAGGCGGCAAATAAAAATCGACGATTTCAGGAAATTGTTTTTGCAAAATAGGTACAAAAACTTCATTTAAAGCAACCCCTAATACTGCTGGCTCATCTGGTGGACGGCCAGTATAAGTGCTGTGATAAACAGGATCTTTTCTGTGAGTAATATGGGTGACAGTGAAAACAGGGAAGCTGTCTACTTCATTATAGTAGCCAGTATGATCACCATAAGGCCCTTCATCTGCCATCTCGCCCGGTTCGATATAACCTTCGAGCACAATTTCAGCACTCGCAGGAACCTGCAGATCTGAACTGATACATTTGATGACTTCAGTATTATTACCGCGTAACAACCCGGCAAAAGCATATTCAGACAAAGTATCAGGCACCGGGGTAACCGCGCCTAAAATAGTTGCCGGGTCAGCGCCCAAAGCAACGGCGACCGGAAACCTTTCTCCCGGATGTTCCTGCTGCCATTCTTGGAAATCCAAAGCACCACCACGATGAGATAACCAGCGCATAATGACTTTGTTTTTTCCGAGCAGTTGCTGGCGATAAATACCCAAGTTCTGACGTTTTTTATGTGGCCCTTTAGTCACAGTTAGGCCCCATGTAATTAAAGGCGCAACATCTCCGGGCCAACAATGCTGGATGGGTAATTTTGTTAAATCAACATCATCGCCCGATAAAACCACATCCTGACAAGGCGCTTTTTTTAATTTTTTAGGCGCCATATTTAAAACTTGTTTATAAACAGGCAATTTGGCAAACGCATCTTTAAAACCGGCCGGTGGCTCAGGTTCTTTTAACATAGCTAATAATCGACCGACTTCCCGCAGCGCTTCAACAGAAGTTTGCCCCATGCCCATAGCAACCCGTTCGGGTGTGCCAAACAGGTTGCATAATACCGGAATATCAAAACCTTCCGGATTTTCAAACAACAGAGCCGGGCCACCTGCTCTAAGTACCCTGTCACTGATTTCGGTCATTTCCAGATAAGTAGAAACCGGTTGTTTGATTCTTTTTAGTTGCCCTTGCTTTTCAAGTTGAGCAATAAAGTCACGTAAATCTTTGTATTGCATAAAGCTAAAATCACAAAATTAAATTATTTAAAGGATACGCAAAAAAGTTTACGCTGTAATTAGTTTTTTAATCGGCTAGATATAAGCTATTACCTATATTGGCGATAAATGGTTCACAGCTTAGCACCAAATATCAGATAAACCTTGCTTAAGCATGTTAGTATTTTGAATATCATATTGATATATAAAGCACAATAAGAGAAAAACATGACAAAAAAATATCAGATTGATATAAGTCGTATCAGTGATACTTTATCTACGCTATCGGAAATTCCAGCCGATCTAGCCAAACAACTGGCCGACCTGATTGTATTCAGTCAGACAGCAATCAGCACTGAAGATGTTTTATTAGATAAGCTTCAACTCATAGAATCTCTCAGCGAATTAAATACTGAAAAAAATGCTTTTTTAATTATCGTGCTTGACTACTTAATTGAGAGTATAGAATCATATCAAAATTATGAAGCCCGCACGCCAAATCAGGTTCTGGCTGATTTAATAAAACAGCATCAGGTTAAACAAAAAGAACTTGCTCATATAGTACCGCAGAGCATTATATCTGAATTGGTGAATGGCAAACGACAACTCACTTTACGTCATATCAGGCACTTTGCTGAATACTTTAATGTCCCCATCAGTTATTTTTTAAATAATGAGCAATAAACTTAAACCAAAACAGGTCTAAACTAGTATTCATTGCAAATCAGGAGAAAAAAATGAAATCATTAACAAACGCAACGAAAGCAGTCAGCTTAGCGCTGACGCTCATCAGCTCAACAGTGTTCAGTCCTGCACTTTATGCACAGCCAGAATCGCCAATATCAGAATCCACTAGTTGTCCTGCACTTTTAAACTTCAAAGCCAAAAAACTACACAGTACAAAAACAATTGATTTTTGCGAGGCATTTAAAGGAAAAACTTTACTCGTAGTTAATACCGCCAGTGACTGTGGTTTCACGCCTCAGTTTAAAGATCTCGAAGCTTTATATAAAAAGTATAAAGACAAGGATTTCGAAGTGATAGGTTTCCCGTCCGATGACTTTTTTCAGGAACGTGATTCTGAGAAAGAAACCGCTGAAGTCTGTTATATCAACTATGGTGTAACCTTCACCATGTTAACCAGTAGTCCGGTTAGAGGTAGCGACGCGAATCCGTTTTTTAAACAACTAATCGAACAAAGCGGTACAGCACCAAAATGGAACTTCTATAAATACCTGATAAATGACAAAGGTCAGGTTGTGGAAAGTTATAATTCAAAAGCCAAACCTTTAGAGAAGATTGAAAAAGACCTAGAAAAACTACTTTAACCTGTCTGGTTTAATTCTCCCCTGCTTTGATAGCTAAATTAAAAAGCTTTAAGTAAAATAGCGGCTCACTATTAAGGAGCCGCTTTGTCTAATTCAGCATTATCAGTTTTACAAAACGTATTTGGATACACTTCTTTCAGAGCTGGTCAGGAGCCTGTCATTAATGCATTGTTGCACGGACAGGATTGTCTGGCGATTATGCCAACCGGTAGCGGAAAATCTCTTTGTTACCAAATACCGGCCATCGCTTTGCCTGGTTATGCGATTGTTATTTCGCCTTTAATCGCACTCATGCAGGATCAAGTTGCTCAACTGGATGCACTCGGCATTGCTGCAGCTTATATTAACTCAACGCTTGATTATCAACAGCAAAACGATATTCTGACTCAGCTATCACACAATCAACTCAAAATATTATATGTTGCGCCAGAAAAATTAATGCAGCCGCATTTTCTGTCGCAGCTTGAGCAAATGCCACCTAACCTGATCGCCATTGATGAGGCACATTGTATTTCACAATGGGGACATGATTTCAGACCCGATTATGCACAGCTAGGTCAATTACGCCAAAGTTTCAGCCGGGTCCCTTTTATCGCGCTAACGGCCACAGCTGATTTAGCCACTCGCCAGGATATTACCCAGCTACTCGGATTAAATCAGGCGCTACAGTATATTGGCAGTTTTGACCGGCCAAATATTCGTTATTTGCAGCAAGAAAAGTTTAAACCTCTTCAGCAGGTTGAACAGTATTTAAAACATAAACAAAACCAAAGTGGCATTATCTATTGTACGTCCCGCAAACGTGTAGAAGAAGTCACTGATTATCTAACACGTCACCAGTTTAAAGTCAGATCTTATCATGCGGGGTTAGATGTAAGTGAACGCTCACAATCTCAAAATGCATGGTTAAAAGATGATATTCAAATCATAGTTGCCACTGTCGCGTTTGGTATGGGAATAAATAAACCGGATGTTCGATTTGTTATCCATTATGATATTCCGCGTTCAATTGAAAATTACTATCAGGAAACCGGACGTGCCGGGCGTGATGGCCTGCCTAGCGAAGCTTTAATGTTATATGAGTTTTCAGATGCCGACAGAGTTCGCTGGCTAATTAATCAAAATGAAAACACGCAACGAGCCGATATTGAGCACCATAAGTTTGACTCTATGACTGCGCTAGCTGAAAGCGAGACTTGTCGGCGAATTGTACTACTGAACTATTTTGGCGAAAGCAAAGAAGATGCCTGTAAAAACTGCGACATTTGTATTAATCCACCGCAAAAATATACAGGTACACTCGATGCGCAAAAGGTACTCTCCTGTGTTTACCGGACCGGCCAGAAGTCTGGGTTCAACTATATTATCGATGTATTAAGAGGCGCCAATACTCAACGCGTACGCGATTTAGAGCACGATAAGTTATCTGTATATGGCTTAGGTAAAGCTAAATCACATGAATACTGGTTAAGTATTCTTAGACAACTGGTTCATCGTGGCTTGCTGGTTATCGATATAACGGACAACGGACATTTAAAATTAACTGAGTTGGCTCGCCCTGTTTTAAGAAGTGAAGTTGAACTCGAACTGGCGCTACCACAAATTAATATAGCGACTGAAATCAGTAAAGATAAAAAGCCCAACATTACTAACCTTAAATACGATAAACGCCTGTTTGAACGTTTACGCCAAACCCGCAAATCAATTGCTGATGAACAGGATGTGCCACCTTATATTATTTTCAATGATGCCAGCTTAGTAGATATGTGTCACTTGATGCCCGAAAACAAACACCAGATGCTGCAAGTCAGTGGTGTGGGCAAACGTAAATTTGATAAATACGGAGAAAGGTTTCTTTCTGAGATAAAAGCTTACCTTAAAAGATTTGATTAACTTTTAATAAAGGATTGCTCAAGGTTACAAACAATAACACTTGATAACAGATATCCGAACGATTCCCTCCTATGCTTATTTTAGCTCAGAAAATTTAGGAGGGAATCAACTATGATTTTTAATAGAACAAGTCTGACTATCTTGTGTTCCGCTTTTTCTTTGGTTGCTTGTGACCTGGATAATGACTTAAAAATAGACGAAGATTTACAACATATTCGAGTTTATCAAGACGATCAAAAGCTTGCATGCCAGCCAGAAACGGCCATTTCTTTATCAGCCAGTGCGTTGAAATTGGCCCAAGAAAATATTGAAATACATTGTAGCCAAAAGGCAGATGATGGACTAGCTTATCCGGAGTCCTGTGGATCAGATACAGGCAGTATTAATGTTTTTACGATTCATAAAGGTGACTTAAGCATTGCAAAATCTCTTGGATTTGAAACACTGAAAACATTACCTCAGGCACAATTTAATCCTCAATGTGAATATCAGGTGATTTCTGATAATTATAAGTATCACTTAATTCATCAGTTAAAAGCTCAGATAGCAGTTTGGCAACAAGCTGACATTGCTAATTATCAATTTAATTTTCGCCGAAGCTATATCGATTGCCCAAATATAACAGCACCACCTGAAGTGCGAATTACGGTTAGTGATAATAATATAACTGAGATATATGATTTAGATAATCAGGTTTATTTAGATGATTTAACAAACTACTCACCCCTATCTCAACTGCTCGAATCATTTAAACTGCAACTTTGGATGACCCCTTTTTATGCAGGTCGGTCAGCTACCCAGGATTATGAATTACCTGAATATAATGAATTTGGTATCCCAATAGAATATTTTTACGATCAGGGAAGCAATCAGTGCGATGCGGTATTCATTCATATTTCAGAATTCATTGATTTAACTTAATCTACTTTAAACATCGGCGACTGATTTTATTAGCAGGACAATTGGAATTATGGGTAATTTCGGATATAAAAAGGCTTGCACCTGGCAAGCCTTTACTTTTTTAACCCGATAAATACAATCAGATTTAATCTTTAAAAGTTAAACTCAAGTTGCGTATATAGTCAGTTGTATTGAGCAACTCGTTTGCTTCCTCTTCTAGTGCCTGTGCATTGTTATAACTGTCATCAGATAAAGAATCTATCGACTGAATATTTTGATTAATCTCTTCAGATACCCGCCCCTGTTCTTCGGCAGCTGTTGCAATCTGCACAGATAAATCTGAAATTTGATTAACCATCTGATTTATATTTTGTACGATTTGATTGCTCTGTTCGACCGAATCATTGCATTGTTCAGCCAAAGATAAGTTTTCCTGCATGACAGACAACCAGTTTTCAATGGTGACATACATGCTTTCAATGCTTTTCTGAATGCTTGATGCAGAGCCCTGTGTGCGCGTAGAGAGCGCTCTAACTTCATCTGCAACCACAGCAAAGCCTCGTCCCTGTTCACCCGCTCTAGCGGCTTCTATAGCTGCATTCAGAGCAAGCAAATTAGTTTGTTCAGCAATGCCTCGAATTTCATCCATTGCATTCTGAACTAACTCTGCCTGTTGTCTCAGTTCATCAGCTGAATTCGCAGCTTCCCGGGAACGACTCGCTAAATTAGAAATGCCTTTTGTTGCAGAGTCAATTTGCTCACAGGCCGAAGCACATTCATTATTGGTTAGTGATATCTGCTCTGATGTTTCGGCTGTGTTTTTAGCAATTTCAGAAGCGGTTGAAGACATTTCATTAATAGCAGTAGCCACTTGTGTTAATTCAAATTTCTGCTCTTTAGCACTGCTGCTTGCAACCGTTATGTTTTCACTCAAAGTGGCTGACAATAAATTTAGTTTTCGACTTAAATCTGTAAAACGCCCTAATACAGTTCTGTTTTTAGCTTTTGCCATACAGTCAGCATAATGAATGACTGAAGCATTGCCTTTACCTGAATAAACCAGTCGGGATACGCTGTCATAATTAGCTAAAATATTTTGAATGCTTGCAGGTGTTTTGATCAACTCATCTGAAAAAATCATCGCCATAATAGCTAATACAACTAATAAGCCTACAGCAGCAATCCAGCCTGACAAGAATCCCATACCGCCCACAGCTATCAGGGTGACTAAAGTCGCAGCCGTTAATTTACTCTTAGCGCCTATTTCGGCTGTTGCTGATTTACTTTGGTTATTAATTGCCTGATAAAGTTTTTCGGCTCTTTGTTTTAATTCTTGGCTAGGTTTAACCCGGACAGACTGATATCCGACTATTTTTCCGTTTTCATTGATAGGCGTTACAAAAGCATCTACCCAATAATAACGTCCATCCTTACATCGGTTTTTTACCATACCGCGCCATGATCTACCTGCTTTTAAGTTATCCCACAGGTCTTTAAATGCTGCTGACGGCATATCCGGATGGCGTACAATATTATGATTTTTACCAATGAGCTCTTCACGAGTAAACCCAGCTACTTCACAAAATATGTCATTTGCGTAAGTAATGACCCCTCTCAGATCAGTTGTAGAAACCAGCTCTTCGCTTTCACTATAGGTGACTTCTTGATTTACTACCTGTGAATTTCTTTTCATTTCAACTTATTCCTATTGGCAATTTAACCTTATTTTATAGAGGGACATTCTAATTAACAAACTCTATATCGGCTTAAATGTAAAAAAATCAAATAAAAAAGCGGCATATCTTTTTACAAAGATAGCCGCTTTTTAAAGCTCTTTCAATTGATAGCTTTATACGTCTAAGTTACTTACATTTAGCGCGTTTTGCTCAATAAACTCTCGTCTTGGCTCAACCTGATCTCCCATTAAAGTAGAAAACAATTGGTCTGCCGCTATCGCATCTTCAATGGTTACTTTTAACATACGACGGCTCTCTGGATCCATAGTCGTTTCCCACAATTGATCCGGATTCATTTCACCCAAACCTTTATAACGCTGAATAGATAACCCTTTCTTAGATTCTCTCATTAACCAGTTAAGAGCTTGCTCAAAAGAACTAACTTCATAAATTCGCTCGCCGCGTTTTACGTAAGCCCCTTCTTCGATAAGTGAAAAGATTGTATTCCCGGTTTTAGATATAGTTTTATAATCAGCAGAATTAATAAACTCCAGATCCAGATTATATTGATAATCTACGCCGTGTGTTCTCACATTAAATCTAGGTACATAAAGCTGAACTTCACTGTCAAAAACCAGCTCAAGTTCAAATATAGAGCTGCCATCTTGTGATGATTGAAGCTGCTCAACTAAAGCCTGACCCCAAGCTTTTACCTTAGATTCATCTTTTAATGATTCTTCCGTTAATACTTCGGCAAACTTGAGCTCATTTAACAATGCTAAATTATAAGTTCTGGATAAACGTGTAATGATGTTTTCCATCGTCTGATAGTCTTTTACAAGCTGCTCAAACGCCCCTTCAGCTATAGCAGGCGCAGAATCATTCACATAAAGCTCAGCACCATCTAACGCTATATTTGTAAGATAAGCCTCATAGGCAGCCTCATCTTTAATATACTGCTCTTGTTTACCTTTTTTCACTTTAAATAAAGGAGGCTGAGCAATAAAGATATGACCGCGTTCGATGATCTCCGGCATTTGACGATAGAAGAATGTCAGAAGCAAAGTACGAATGTGTGAACCATCTACATCCGCATCCGTCATTAAGATAACTGAGTGATAACGTAATTTATCCGGATTATATTCATCCCGCCCGATACCACACCCCATTGCTGTAATCAGAGTACCGACTTCAGCCGAAGATAACATTTTATCAAAGCGAGCTTTTTCGACGTTTAGAATTTTACCTTTCAATGGCAAAATTGCCTGATTTTTACGGTTACGACCTTGTTTAGCTGAACCGCCCGCAGAGTCACCCTCCACTATATAAAGTTCTGATAGTGATGGGTCTTTTTCCTGACAATCGGCTAATTTACCCGGTAAGCCAGCAATATCAAGCGCACCTTTTCTGCGTGTCATTTCACGTGCTTTTCTAGCTGCTTCACGAGCCCGGGCTGCATCCATAATTTTAGTAACGATAGATTTAACTTCTGCCGGATTTTCCAGTAAGAAGTCGTTTAGCTTCTCACCGACACTTTGTTCAACCGCACTTTTAACTTCCGAAGAAACTAACTTGTCTTTGGTTTGAGATGAAAACTTAGGATCCGGCACTTTAACAGAAACAACTGCGGTTAAACCTTCACGAGAGTCATCACCCGTTGTTGCAACCTTAGCTTTCTTAGCATGACCCTCTTTTTCCATAAAAGAGTTTAAAGTACGAGTCAATGCCCCACGGAAACCAGCCAGGTGAGTACCACCGTCGCGCTGTGGAATATTATTGGTAAAACAGAAAATATTTTCCTGGAAAGAGTCATTCCACTGTGCTGCGACTTCAACTGTAATGCCATCTTCACGCTCTACATTTAAATGAAAGACAGATTTATGAATAGGCGTTTTATTTCGGTTTAAGTATTCAACAAACGCCTGTATACCACCTTCATACATAAAGTGGTCATTTTTACCGTCGCGTTCATCTTTTAATTTAATAGAAACACCAGAGTTTAAGAAACTCAACTCTCGCAGTCTTTTAGCAAGAATGTCATAGTGAAATACGATATCACTGAAAATAGTTGGAGATGGCCAGAAACGAATTTCAGTACCTGAACCTTCTGTATCACCAATGACTTCAAGTGGCTTAACCGGCTCGCCTAATTTATATTTTTGTTGATGAACCTTGCCTTGGCGTCGAATGGTTAACTGTAAATCATCCGATAATGCGTTTACAACCGAGACACCTACACCATGCAAACCACCAGAAACTTTATAGGAGTTATCATCAAACTTACCGCCGGCATGGAGAACCGTCATAATTACCTGAGCAGCAGAAACGCCTTCTTCTGAATGAATTTCTGTCGGAATACCACGGCCATCATCGCGAACGGATACGGAGCCATCAGCATGAATAGTAATAACAATATCAGAGCAATGGCCTGCCAAGGCTTCATCAATACTGTTATCAACCACCTCAAATACCATGTGGTGTAAACCAGTTCCATCGTCTGTATCACCTATATACATACCTGGACGTTTTCGTACTGCATCCAAGCCTTTTAATACTTTTATCGATGACGAGTCGTATACCTGCTCTGACATTTTTAGACCTTCATTAGTTTAACAATTGTCCATGTTTCACGTGAAACACAGCATGTTCAAAATTAATCGCTTGCTGAATTATCGCCAAATCTTTTTCTATACATGTAAAAAACATTTGATTATTTTGGCTTTTCCCTACTGAAAATGCATTAACAATAGACTGATAATCCAACTCTGCAGCAATATCATCTAATAGCCAGATACATTGTTTCTGACTTTTAGTAATTAATAACTGTTCCGCGGCTAGCAATAAAGACAATACAAACCGCTTGGTTTCCCCTCTGGATAAAATATTTTTAACCGGAATTTCATCTAGTTGAAATATTATATCATCTCTGTGGATACCATAGTTACAACTTCGTCGCTTGATTTCAAATGCCTGATTCGTTTGAAGTAAATCAGCTAAATCAAGCTCTTTATTCCAACCTAGTTTGTAACTGAGTTTGGGTGACGAATTAACTTTACTAGATTCCACCTGTTGGTATGCGGTATTTAAAAAGTGCTGAAGTTGTTCAATCACTTCATTTCGCATAGATTGAATCTGTAAATTTAACTCAATAAATTTAGGTGTCCAAGCTTGAATCATTTTGATATCAGCTTGTTTTAAAGCTTCGTTTCTTTGTTCAAGAACTTTATCGAATTGTCGATAAATATCTGAAACGTCAGTATCATGTTTCACGTGAAACACTAACCAATCAATAAATTTTCTTCTACCTGCTGGACCTGAATCAATTAAATCAAGCGTGTCTGATGTAAAACTGATAATGGGAAATTCGGATGATAATTCACTTAGTCGCTTAGCCTTTTTCCCTTTAACCTTGATCTCACTACTTCCGTTTTTAAACTTTCGAATACCAAAAGTCGCACTGTCTTGCATTTGATATTCAGTAGAAGCAAAAACGGTTAAATCATTCTTATCAAACTGAATCAATTCCGCTGTTTTTGATTTTCTAAAAGTTCGGCCAAATCCCAGCATATAGATAGCTTCTAAAATAGAAGTTTTTCCACTGCCATTTTCACCAACAATAATATTGCAGCTTGGATGCGGAGCAACTTCTATTTTATCAATACACCTAAGTTGATGTATTGCCAGCTTATTGATGTACATTTAGGATGTAAACTGAAACCTATAGCTTCATCGGCATGACAACATAGACAGAACGATCGTCCAGATTATCTTCAATCAATGCACTGCTATTTGAATCACCTAATGTAATTTTAACTTCATCAGACTCTAAAACATTAAGAACATCAATAACATAGGCAACATTAAAGCCAATTTCTAAATCGTCTCCCTGGTAGTTCACTTCGACGACTTCTTCTGCCACTTCCTGTTCCGGGTTAGTGGCAGTAATGGTCAGTTCACCGCTAGCCAAGTTGAGACGTACACCTCTGAACTTTTCGTTAGACAGAATAGCAGCTCGTGCAAATGCTTGTTTTAAAACACTTTTATCGGCTACAACTTCTTTATCTCCACCTTTAGGTAAGACCCGGCGATAATCTGGGAAGCGGCCATCAACCAACTTACTGGTAAAGGTAAAACCCGAACTGCTTAAACGAATGTGATTGCTGCCTATCGAAATATAAACATTGTCATCACTGTCTTCGATTAGACGACTGATTTCAGTCACCCCTTTACGAGGAATAATAACCTGTGATTCTTCTAAGCGCTCTTCTGCTAAATCGATTCGGGTCAGTGCTAATCTGTGGCCATCAGTAGTCACACATCGAATTTGATTTTCAGATGTTTCAAGTGACATACCATTCAGGTAATAACGCACGTCCTGATTTGCCATAGAGAATGACGTATTGTCGATCATTCGCTTAAAGTCAGATTGTTTAATCGCAAAGTTAATTTCACTTTGCCACTCTTCTAAGTTTGGAAAGTCTTTGGCTGGTAAAGTCGATAACGAGTATTTACTGCGGCCTGAACGAATACGTAACTTATCTTCTTCTAAGGTAAATTCAATCAGAGCTGAATCATTTAGTCCTTTACAGATATCAAATAATTTTTTAGCCGGTACGGTAATTTTGCCATCGTCTGAAGCCTGAACTAGATCAACTGAAGCAATCAGTTCTACTTCCAGGTCTGTCCCGGTTAGTGATAAGACACCATCGCTAATATCTAACAAGACATTGGATAAAATAGGTAGAGTATGTCTGCGTTCAACCGTACCTGTTGCGAGTTGTAGTGGCTTGAGTATATCTTCTCGGCTAACTGAAAATTTCATATTATTCTTGTCCAATATTGAGTTACGACGACAGTGTTCTTACCAAGTTAGAGAAATCTTCTTTTATATCATGATTTTTTTCTCTAAGTTCCACAACTTTACGACACGCGTGTAATACGGTTGTATGGTCACGCCCACCAAAAGCTGCGCCAATTTCAGGCAAACTATGGTTGGTTAACTCTTTTGCCAATGCCATAGCGATTTGACGAGGTCGAGCGACACTGCGGCTTCTGCTTTTTGACGACATATCCGCAAGTTTGATTTTATAATACTCAGCCACCGTCTTTTGGATGTTATCTATTGTAACCAGTTTTTCCTGTAAAGCGAGCATATCGCGAAGAGCATCTTTTGCAAAATCAATCGTCACCGTTTTTCCGGTAAAGTTGGCATTTGCAATAACCCGGTTCAGCGCACCTTCAAGATCCCTGACATTCGAACGTAATCGTTTTGCGATGAAAAATGCAACTTCGTGTGGTAAATCAAAATTAGATTCCTGCGCCTTTTTCATCAAAATGGCAACACGGGTTTCAAGCTCTGGCGGTTCAATTATAATGGTTAACCCCCAGCCAAAACGCGATTTTAGCCTTTCTTCTACACCTTCTATTTCTTTAGGGTATCTGTCACTGGTCAGTATTACCTGGTGATTCCCCTCTAATAATGCATTAAAGGTATGGAAAAACTCTTCCTGAGATCGTTCTTTCCCGGCGAAAAACTGAATATCATCGATCAGTAAGGCATCCACACTTCGGTAATGACGCTTCCACTCTTCAATTGAGTTAGTTTGAATTGCTTTTACCATATCCTGAACAAAACGTTCCGAATGCATATAAACCACTTTCGCATCCGGGTTACGCATTCTGATCTCATTACCGACAGCATGCATTAAGTGAGTTTTACCCAAACCTGTACTACCGTACAAAAATAACGGATTAAAAGCTGTGCCTGGATTATCCGCAACCTGTGTAGCTGCAGCCCGCGCTAATTGGTTAGATTTACCTTCAACAAAATTATCGAATGTATAGTTTTCTCTAAGGTTTGATTTTAAATTTTGCGGTGGTGTTTGCCCTATTTTGCTGACATTTCCAGCAGAGGCAAAATTTAAGCCTTGATTACTAAAATTATTCTGAGGAGCCTGATGATTGTTAACCTGAGGCGCAGAATTCTGACTACCTAATTCAAGTTTAGGGTTGGCAATTGGTGCAGCAGATTTAGAACCCACTTCCATTTTTAAAGTTGGATGATCTTGACCTGCAAATTCAATCAAGAGTTCATTGATTCGATCCGCATACTTATCGCGCACCCAATCGAGTACAAACCGATTTGGGGCTAATAATATTAAATCATTATTAACGGTTTGGACCTGCAAAGGGCGAACCCACATATTATATTGTTGTGACGGTAATTCGCGTTGCAATGCATCTAAACATGCTTGCCAAAGATTATCGGCCAAAGATTCCAGCTCCATTATTATTGTCAGGAGTGCGATCAAAACAGATTTTATCCACAAGTTCAATATTGACAAATTAAGAATCTTAGCAAACCGCCAAAAATACAACTAAGCACATGAATATATGGATAAAAATAATTATAAAAAATAAACTTGACTGACGCGTTTTTTCGCTATCTAAATAAAGTTTCAAACGCTAAAAATGTGGATAATATGATAATTTGCATCAAGTTATACACTTTTATTCAAATTAAGCACTTATTTACTGACAAGCGTTTTAAATAGACTTGTTGTTAGAATAATTATTTGCTATAGTTCGCGCCCCTTTAAAGGCGTTGTGCTTCGGCACAAAAAAATAGATTAATCGGAATATTGCAATGAAACGTACTTTTCAACCTAGTAACTTAAAGCGTAAGCGTAACCACGGTTTTCGTGCACGCATGGCTACTAAAAGCGGTCGTCAAGTTTTAGCCCGTCGTCGAGCTAAAGGACGTAAAGTTTTAAGTGCCTAAGTCAATTATAAGTGAATACTTATAAATACAAGCGGGAGTTTAGATTATTAACTCCCGCTGACTTCCAAAACGTTTTTAACGCCCATCCTAAAAAGTTTTCTTGTCGCTACTATACCATCTTGGCAACTACTAATACTCTGGGTCATGCCCGTATTGGTTTTACCATTTCAAAAAAGAAAGCAAAAAACGCAACTGATCGTAACAAAGTAAAACGAGTCGTTCGTGAATACTTTCGTTTATCACATCCACAATTACCTTCAGTCGATATGGTTTTTATTGCTAAGCAAGGTATTGCTAAAGCAGAAAATGAACAATTACGCAAAGAGTTGGATTTTACGTGGAAAAAATTAAAACGCGTTGCCAACAAATCTTAGCTAAGCTGTTAATATTTTTGGTTAAAAGTTATCAAGTTGTCATCAGTCCATTGCTTGGACCCAGATGTCGGTATCACCCAACCTGCTCTAATTATGCAATAATTGCAATAAATCGCTTCGGAGTTGCGATTGGTGGTTGGTTAACTTTGAAACGCGTTATAAAATGTCATCCGTTTTCGCCTGGCGGGCATGATCCCGTCCCAGAATCTAAACCTGAAGAGAAATAAAGATTTATGGAATCGCAAAGAAGTTTTTTATTGATAGGTCTTGCGCTGGTTTCCTATTTATTATGGGAACAATGGCAATTAGACCAAGCACCGCAGCCGGTTAATACCCCGGCTCAAATCGAACAAACAGCAGCAGGCGTTCAAGCAACTGCCAATGCAAATAATAGTGATGTGCCCGTTGCGCAAGCTGATCAGTTAGCTGCCAGCCCGACTCACTCAAGCATTGAAGTGACCACTGATGTGTTGAAAACTAAAATCAACTTGTTAGGTGGTGATGTAATTGGCTTGGAACTGTTAGATTATGCACAAGAAAAAGACGGGGATGAACCTTATACCCTGTTAGCAGAATCGGGTGCTCAACTATTTCATGCTCAATCAGGTTTAACCGGCACAGATGGCCCTGATGCCAGCAGCTCTGGTCGTCCTCTATATTCGGCAACTCAAACCAGTTATACCCTGACAGGTGATACTTTATCTGTACCTTTAACTTACATGAGTCCAAATGGCTTAACTGTCACTAAAACTTTTGTTTTTACTAAAGGCGAGCATTCAGTCAAAGTGAATTTTGATATTCAAAATAACTCGAACTCAGTTAAAAATGTTCAGTTATTTGCTCAGTTAAAACAAAATACCGGCCAGTCAAACAGCTCTATGATGATGCCGACTTATCATGGCGCAGCTTACTCAAGCAATGAAGAAAAATTTGAAAAAGTCAGCTTTGACGACATTTTTGATAAAAATACAAATGTACACAGCACTGGTGGCTGGGTCGCTATGATTGAGCACTATTTTGTAACCGCATTTATTCCAGGTTCAGAAGAGCAAATCGATATTTCAACTAAAGCCTTATCAGGTGGTTTAGCATTAATTCGTTATAAAGGCGAAGCAGCAAACATAGCACCGGGTCAAAGCATTAGTTTATCAACAACACTTTATTCAGGTCCTAAAGATCAGGATAAACTGGCTCAATTAGCAGACTCTTTAGATTTAACCGTTGATTACGGTATTTTGTGGTTTATCTCACAACCCTTATTCCACTTATTGCAATTCTTACATGGTTTAGTTGCAAACTGGGGTGTCGCTATCATCCTAATCACAATTATTGTGAAAGGTTGTATGTATACACTGACCAAAAAGCAATATACCTCAATGGCCAAGTTACGTCAGTTACAACCTAAACTGACTGAGCTGAAAAGCCGTTATGGCGATGACAGACAAAAATTCTCTCAGGCGATGATGGAGTTATACCGCAAAGAAAAAGTGAACCCTATGGGTGGTTGTTTACCTATTTTGGTTCAAATGCCAATTTTCTTAGCGCTGTACTGGGTATTTGTCGAAAGTGTTGAATTGCGTCATGCTGAATTTGCATTATGGATCCACGATTTATCGCAACAAGATCCGTTTTATGTGCTGCCAATCCTAATGGGTGCCAGTATGTTCATCATGCAAAAATTACAACCGACTCCGGTACAGGATCCGGTTCAGCAGAAGATATTCCAGTATATGCCAATAGCATTTACTTTCTTCTTCCTGTGGTTCCCTTCAGGTCTGGTTTTATACTGGTTAGTCAGTAACATTATTTCTATTATCCAAATGTTGATGATTAACAAGTCGATTCAAAAGCAAGGCTTAGGTGCCAAAAAATAATGGCTCACTAATCTATAAATATAAAAACCCGCTTTAATACAGCGGGTTTTTTATTATTATCGCCCCAGCTTTCTAAACTAAAAATCATATCACCAACAAATTTTAAAAAGCAGCTAAGTACCCTGTTCGAAGCCGGGGTATAAAGGCTATAATCCAACTAATTTAGATACAAAATAAGCCCACTTATTATGATGATTCAAGATTCGATTGCCGCTATTGCAACACCACCGGGACGCGGTGGGGTTGGCATTATTCGTATTTCAGGCAAAGCCGCGCAAGATGTGGCGCAACACATTCTAAAAAAACAACTCAAACCCAGAGTGGCTGAATACCTCAAATTTTATGATGCCAATGATACGGTTATCGATCAGGGCATCGCCCTGTTCTTTAAAAATCCAAACTCATTTACCGGTGAAGATGTACTCGAACTACAAGGTCATGGCGGCCCGGTTATTCTGGATCTCTTACTTCAGGAAGTGCTTAAAGTTAAAGATGTTCGCATGGCCAACCCAGGTGAATTCTCTGAACGGGCTTTTTTAAACGACAAGCTCGACTTAGCGCAAGCTGAAGCTATTGCTGACTTAATAGAGTCATCTTCTGAACAAGCAGCACGCAGCGCACTGCAAACTCTACAAGGCGAATTTTCTAAACAGGTTCATGGTTTAACTGAAAAGATCATTCATCTTCGAATTTATGTGGAAGCCGCAATTGATTTTCCGGATGAAGAAGTTGATTTTTTATCCGACGGTAAAATTTTAGCGGATTTAAACAGCATAATTGAAAATACTTATGGAGTCCTAAATAAAGCCCAACAAGGCGCTTTATTAAAAGATGGGATGCGGGTTGTTATTGCGGGCAAACCTAATGCCGGTAAATCTAGCTTATTAAATGCATTGGCCGGAAAAGAAACAGCCATAGTGACTAATATTGCCGGTACAACACGGGATGTACTAAGTGAACATATCCACATAGACGGAATGCCGCTGCATATAATTGATACAGCAGGATTACGTGACAGCCCGGACGAAGTAGAGCAAATTGGGATAGAAAGAGCCTGGGGCGAAATTGAAAAAGCCGATCGTATTTTACTCATGGTCGACAGTACCGAAAGCAAACATTCAGTAGAGCAGGACTGGCCGGAATTTTTTGAGCGACTCGGGCCAAAAGCCGTAGGTGTAACCGTTGTTCGCAACAAAGTTGATGAAAGTGGTGAAGCTTTGGGGTTTGAAGACGCCAGTCCTTACCCCATAATTCGTTTATCTGCAAAAACGGCTCAGGGCATTGATGTATTAACCGAACACCTTAAAAAAATCATGGGTTACCAGGCCTCAACCGAAGGCCAGTTTTTAGCGCGGCGTCGCCATATAGATGCCATCAACCGCGCGCTGGAACAACTTAATAGTGCGCTTTACCAGCTTGAAGAAATGCAAGCCGGGGAACTGGTCGCAGAGGAGCTGCGTCTGGCACAAAATCATTTAAATGAAATTACCGGTGAGTTCAGCAGCGATGATTTGCTAGGGCGTATTTTCTCAAGCTTCTGTATCGGCAAGTAGGTCGGATAAGTGCTTGGTTGCGCATCCGACATAAGCGGGATTGAGCACAATGCTGAAAATTAATTGTAGGTCGCCGTTTACGGCGAAATAAACCACTTTTCGGCTAAAGCCGAACCTACAAGATCCGCCTATCGCTAAAAGCAGAGATTTTAACGGTACCAGAACCCAATAAAAAAACAGAATTGAGCATCAAGCGCGGCCTTCGTTGTACGGAATGACGGGTTAGCCAATTGCTCATCACCCAGAAATCTGGGTCTTGCCTTGCGGTTGCCACGCAGAGCCCAGCAGAAAGTTTTCTCTCAAATGGTGGCTTACGCGCCCACGGCGCTCCCCCCCTACACCAACCTATACTTCAAACTATTCATCTTAAAATTCCCCGAGCGCCAGCATAAAAAAACAGCAGCGATAAAATTTAATTCGCCCACTGAATATGATATTTTTCTGGAAATGGCCCATGCCGTTCAGGAAATTTATCATTAATATAGCTAATTTTATCGTCGCTGCTTAAGTTATCCATGAGCAAGGTTTGCTTGACCATTTCAGGGATCATTTCCATCCCCACATATTTGCCCAAACACTGATGCGGACCATAACCAAATACAAAATTGTGGTAAAAATTGCGGTCCGGATTAAACTCGTCCGGGTTCTCATAGGCAAAAGGATCAAACATAGCAGAATGAGTTAACAACCTGACAATAGTGCCTTTTTTAATTGTCGTTTGATAATCTGTACCTTTGCCCATTGTGTAGTCTTCAGCACATTTTCTAAAAATATCTGGTCGAATGGGTACATACCGCAAAGCTTCCCACACCATATTATCGAAAGCTTTAACCTCATTTTGTTTGGCCAAAGTTTTAGCCTCAGCCAATAGCTCTGGATGATTAATAAAATATTCAACCACTTGAGAAACTGCTTGTGACGTTGTTTCAATTGCACCAATTAATAACCCGCCAGCATTGGTGCCAAGCCGTATCAAATTAAAATCAGCTGAACTGGCAAAATGGGTTTTAACCATACGTTCGACCATATTGTCATGCAGATCAGGGATAGGTTTATCTAACAAAGGATAAATCACTTTTTTAAGCGGTCTGACAATAAAATCAAATACACCTAAAATTTTGGCGGTTAATATTTTTCTGGCCATTAACTTGCCGATATACATCACCAACTCTTCTGAAGCTTTATCATGATATTGAATGATTTGTCTTTCTTCAGTTTCAGATAACATATCAAATGGCTGATTATTAAATGCATCATACTGATTCCAGTAAGACCAGCGGATTAAATCCTTTTTATTAACCCCATCTAAACCAAAATATTCCTGTACTAACGCAACCGGCACGGCTCGGCAAAAGTCATTTACATATTCTATTTGGCCATCCGCTTTTTTTAATATTTTTGCTGCCGTTGTCGCCACCATTTTGCGTACTCTGGGTAAATCATCCCGGTTTAATAACCCTTGCATCAATGATTTCTCACGGTAATGTAGTGCGTTATCATCATGTGCCATTAAATAACCATCATCCGGCCCGGTAACGCTCATTTTAGGTTTGTATAAATCTACGGTGAAAATTTTTGGCATTTGCAGCATATCGCGCACATCAACAAAATTAGCAACCAATGTGCATTCGGGCGTCTCTAATACCGGACGCTGCGCCCTAAGTTGTTTAAAAAAGGGTAATCTGTGCTCTGTTCTTATCCACTCTTGAACTAACAGGTATTTTTCTGCCTCGGAGGCATTGTCGTATTCCTGTAAATAATCTTTGTCGCTCGACATGAGTATCTCCTTAAATCCATTGAATGAGCTTGATAAGATAATTGAAGTTGCTTTTAAACCAGAACACTGAACACTTTGGGGTTATTGTTTTACTGTAGCTGGAACAACCTAATCCATTACAAACGTTTAACTATAAGCTTATTTAAAAACCGGGTTAATTCAAGCAAAGCCGTCTGGATAGACTTGTGGTCCAATGACTAAAAAAACAGCACTAAATATTAATTCTAATTTATACTAAAAATAGACAACTTAGTGCGGAGACAATAAATGGATAGAAAATATGCTTTAACGGCTTTCGGTTATGCTATTTTAGGGGTAATTTTAGGTATATATATGGCCAAAACCCATAATCATAGCCAGTTACCCACCCATGCACACATTATGCTTTTGGGTTTTGTCACTTCATTTATTTATGCCGTTGCTTATAAACTCTGGATAACTGAGACCAGCTGTAAAAAACTGGCAGCAGCTCAATTCTGGACACATCAGATAGGTACGCCTGGCTTAACGATAGGCTTATTTCTGCTTTATGGTCAGTTTGCCACAATAGAAACGGTTGGCCCTATTTTAGGTATATTCTCGTTAATTATTCTGACATCTTTTATTCTAATGAAAGTGCTTTTTATAAAATCTAAACCAGCTTAATGACAAAAACGATTTAAAATCGTCTCATGATCGACAGCGGTTAAGGGCCTTTTTGTCCCTAAATAGCAATTGCTTGCCGGTGCTACATTTTTGATTCGATAAATTTTTGCATTGCCTGAATAGGCCAGACAGGTTCTTTCTGGCCTTTAACAGTGCAAGGCATTTCATTTAACCAAGCAGACGTTGAACGGGGTGATAATTCACTGATTTTGATGTTATCAACCCAAACCAGGTGTTCAACCTGTTCAGTAACCACTCGCATTGTCCCCTGCACAGACCGGTTGCATGCTGTATCAAATTTCATCGGCGTCAGCATTTTAGTCGCTGCATCAATCACGGCAAACGGATAATTTAACTTCAACAAGGTATTAATAAAAACTTCAACAAATAAATTATCTAAATCAGCAAAATCATCTTTTAATAAGCAAGGAATAATTAAGCTAAAACGCGTAATATCATGAACAAAAACAATACACTGGCGTCGTTGAATTAAGACTAAGTTAGCATGCCATTCGCCTAGATTTTGTCGTTTTTTAGCGACTTGTTTAAGCTCAGTTCCCGGAAATAACACTACATTGGATGGCAGCGTTTCAAAGTTTTGAATGCCCTCTTTACCCTGCTCTAATTTATGATTTTGAGGCAATTTAGCCATTAGCTTTTTAGTGCAATGCACTTGCATATTGAGATCCTAGCGTTACTAAAATGAGTTTATTGGTAAAGAAGATTATTATTTGAGCTGTTGAAACTTAGCCTGACCAGCATAAAAATACGTCAGAACAAGCGGCTGAATGTATTTTGCTCACTTGTGAATTGTTTAAACAGAGATAATAAGTAAACCATAAAGCCTGCTAACACTCAACACACCCTAGGTTTCAATCAATGATTTGTTTTGCCAGCGGCCGCTGCGCCAGCGCCAGAACATTAATAAGCCTCGGGTCCATTCATCCATAGCTAATGCTATCCATATCCCGATTAAACCAATTTCCAGATAAATAGCAAAAAAGTAGGCAAAAGGTACAGCGATTCCCCACATTGAAAACAGTCCGGCATAAAGCGGAAACCTGGCATCACCGGTAGCTCTTAATGCATTAATCACAATTAAATTAAACGCCCGCCCCGGTTCCATAATCAAGGTAATAATAAAGAGTGAACTGACTATGGTTATAATTTCAGATTCTTGAGTAAACAGCGAAATAATATGTTCACCACTAAAAAAGACAATCAAAGCAACTATCGCGGTTACAACAAACCCAAGTTTTAATGCCTTATATAATTGTCGATAGGCCTGCTTTAACAGGCCGGCACCAACCATATGCCCAATAACAATTTCATTGGCTAAGCCGATAGATAAATTAAACAATAAAATAAAGGTACAAATTTGAAAATAAAATGAATGTGCAGCCAACATTTTATCACCCAAAAGCGCAACAAAAGCCGTAATCACCATAAATTGCAGCATCCAGGATACATTCTCACCGGCTGCCGGTAACCCGATATGAAATATCTTTTTTAAAATCGTCTTATCTACTTTAAACACAGCGGCAATACTTAGCTTTATGCCTGTGTATTTAGCAAGTAAATATCCGAGCAATATTACCCCGACAATACGCCCGATAACCGTACTGACAGCAACTCCGGCTACCCCCATTTCGGGTAAACCAAACCAACCATATAAGAGTAATAAGTTGCCAAAAAAAGTGACAATATTCATCAGTAAGGTCACCCACATCGCCTGCAAAGTAAAACCATGAGCGCGTATTGCAGCTGCAAAACATAAAGCAATCGCTTCCGGTAATAAACACAAACCTATAATTTGAAGATATATTTGGCCATCGCTCATCAAATTTTGAGGCATATTCATTAAGCTTAAAATATGCCCGGCTCCCAATATAATGCCGGATGCAGCGATCAAACCTAACATCAAGTTAAATCCAACAGATGAATAAATGACCTTTTTAGCCGTCTCTGCGTTTTTAGCGCCTAAATACTGTGTAATAACAACACTGGCACCTATAGTGACAAAACCAAATGAAGTGATCGCCAGTTGAAATACCTGATTACCGACCGCCAGAGCAGCAACTCCCTGATATGAAACATGGCCAATCATAAAAGTATTGAGTGCACCGGTTAAGAAATGTAGTGCAAAATCAATAAATAATGGCCAGGTCAGCTTAAATAATGAATAAGACTGTAATTTTGAATCCGACATTTAAAACCTTATGAACAAACTTACTATAAGGAGTATATATGCAACTAGATAAAAAATGTATTTTACGATGCGGAGGCAATGTCAAAATTAAATAATGTCTGAAACGCTTGATCCTGACAACTTTATAGCTATCCAAGTTTCTTGAAGAGGCATCTTTCAAATTAACGTAACGCAGTTATCCAAACGAAGTGAAGCGCCCGAACGGCAAGGCTAAAAAGCATTTATACTGAGTTGTCTTTATTGATTTTGAAATGGGAATAAGCATAATCTTCAATCAATGCCTTGTCTAAATGCTTTTTATTTTTTGCTGAACTCTCGCATATTCAAGTAGCTTGGATATATAAGCTACTTGAATTAATCATCAGCTCCCTGTGCTTTGGCAAGCTCTGCAGATAAATCCGTATCTAGTTGATAAGCAGACCAATTTACAAGGTTCGACTTAATTAAATTAACCAGCATATCTATATGCTGGTCATCACTGTTTAGGGCTTCTATATATTCAAATCTTTCGCCGCCTGCTTCAATAAAATAATCACGATTTTCTTCGCCAATTTCTTCTATTGTTTCGATGCAGTCAGAGCTGAAACCGGGACAAACGACTTGTACCGACTTAATACCCTGTTTAGGAAACGCCTTAAGAGTATGATCCGTATAGGGTTTTAACCACTCTTCCCGACCAAACCGGCTTTGAAATGTGGTGATGTAATCGGTTTTATCTAAGCCTAAATTCTCGGCGACCAAGCGACTGGTTTTATAACATTCACAATGGTAAGGATCGCCATTATCTAAATAACGCTTTGGAATACCATGATAAGAAAAGACCAGTTTATCGGCCTTTTCATGCGTTTGCCAATGCGCTCTTATCTTATCAGCCAAAGCCTGGATATACTCAGAGTTATCATGATAATGACTGATAAACCTGAAATCAGGCAACCATCTTCGTTGGGTAAAATCTTGTGCAATTGCATCAAATGTTGATGCCGTGGTCGTGGCTGAGTACTGAGGATATAAGGGTAAAACCAATAATTGACGAACGCCTTGTTTTAATAACTTATCAATGGCATTCGACACAGATGGCTGGCCATAACGCATTGCATATTCAACGACTATATTGTCAGCAAATTCAGCCTTTAATTTTTCTGCCACTTTCTGTTGCTGAGCTTGGGTATGGATTAATAAAGGAGACCCTTTTTCTGTCCAGACACCCGCATATGCCTTTGCTGATCGACCAGGCCTGATATTTAAAATAACCCCATTTAAAATTAACCACCATAACCATCTCGGCGCTTCAACAATGCGCGGGTCTGATAAAAATTGTTTCAAATACGTTTTTAATGCGGGTTTGGTTGGCGCTTCGGGCGTGCCTAAATTCGTTAATAACACGCCAACTTTAGCTGGCTGCTCATGTTTAAACTGGGCAGTTCCTAAATATTTCATAGTTTTGAGTCAATAACCGATGATTAATTATTAAAAACGACCGTTATAGTTTACCAATTTCGTAAAGATAAGTTCACAAAACAAAATAAACCAAACGATTTGATGAGTCATTTTATAGTATCACTCAACCAGTTTAGACCACTAGAAAATAAATAAAAATTCATTTCAGACGGTTTCTGTTCAATTATCAATCAAATAAAGCTCAATATTTTTTTGTATAAAAATAAATCAATTTAATTAAAAACAAGGATTTGATTAAAATACAGACAAAAGTCATGATCTCAGTAAAAATGCGGCTGATCAGAATTTGATCAAAGGTTGATCAAAGCTTGATCACCTGATCATCACAACTTATCCACATTTAGAGTTGATAATTATCCACGATGTGGATAACCACTGAATAAAAGGTGATCAAACTTTGATCAACTCAGGGATAAAAATAGAGGGCTTTTTGCGGTGTGGATAAAAGGCGGTTTTATATCCACCTTGATCAGAGATTGATCAATTGTTGATCACTTATTATTCAATTTGTAATTTGCTGATCTTTTTGATCTTTTTTGGCTTATCAACAGAAATAGCGATCACTAATAATAACAACAATAAGATCTTTATATATAAATATATATTTAATTATTAATTGTCAGACTTTGAAAAAATAAGAAAACAAAAAATTTCTATTTGGCAATTTCTAAATTCAAGTACAATACAAAAATCAGTAGATAGGTTTTTACGTCAGTGAATAACCCAGATGCTGGCATCTTTACACCTTTTGGGTATAAAATAGCCGCCCATTTTTCCAGATACCATAAAGAGACGAGTTATATGCAGTCATTTGAACAAAGTTTTGATGTCATTGTTGTTGGTGGAGGTCATGCAGGTACAGAAGCTGCAATGGCATCAGCCAGAATGGGACAAAATACCTTGTTGCTAACCCATAATGTAGAAACATTAGGACAAATGTCGTGTAACCCAGCAATCGGGGGCATAGGTAAAGGTCATTTGGTAAAAGAAATTGATGCTTTAGGCGGATTAATGGCTAAAGCCGCTGATTTAGGTGGTATTCAATTCAGAACATTAAACTCAAGTAAAGGCCCGGCAGTACGCGCAACCCGAGCGCAAGCCGATCGCCAACTTTATCGAGCTGCGGTTCGTACCGCGCTTGAAAATCAGCAAAATTTGAAAATATTTCAGCAAGCCTGTGACGATCTCATTGTAGAAAATGAGCAAGTCAAAGGGGTTGTGACCCAAATGGGTTTAAAGTTTTATGCCAAATCGGTTGTTTTAACAACAGGTACCTTCTTAGGTGGTCAAATCCATATAGGTTTACAAAATTATAGCGGTGGCCGAGCTGGCGATCCGCCGTCAATTGCTTTAGCAAACCGGTTAAGAGAGCTACCGTTCAGAGTTGGACGATTAAAAACAGGTACACCACCAAGAATTGATGCCAGAACGGTTGATTTCACCCAAATGCAGGAACAACCGGGTGATGATCCGGCACCTGTATTTTCATTTATGGGCAAAGTGACTGATCATCCAACACAAATTCCGTGTTATATTACGCATACCAATGAAAAAACGCATGATGTAATCCGAGGCGGGCTAGACAGATCGCCTATGTATTCTGGGGTTATCGAAGGCATAGGTCCTAGATATTGTCCATCAATTGAAGATAAAATTGTTCGTTTTGCCGATAAACAATCACACCAGATTTTTATTGAACCTGAAGGATTAACAACACACGAACTCTATCCGAATGGTATCTCAACCAGTTTGCCATTTGACGTTCAGGTTGAACTCGTTCATTCAATCAAAGGCATGGAAAATGCGCATATTACGCGTCCGGGCTATGCCATCGAGTATGACTTTTTTGACCCGCGTGACTTAAAACAGAGTTTAGAAACTAAATTTATCAAAGGTTTATTCTTTGCCGGTCAGATTAACGGAACCACTGGTTACGAAGAAGCCGGCGCGCAAGGATTAATGGCGGGTGCCAATGCTGCCTTGTTTGCTCAGGAAAAAGAGTCTTTCAGTTTACGCCGTGACCATGCATATCTGGGTGTGCTCATTGATGATTTAACCACCTTGGGAACGAAAGAACCATATCGTATGTTCACCAGCCGGGCTGAATACAGATTATTACTGCGCGAAGATAATGCGGATATTCGTTTAACCGAGTTGGGCAGAAATATCGGTTTGATCGATGATGAGCGTTGGGCGTTTTTCTCAAATAAACTTGAAAATATCGAGTTGGAAAAACAAAGACTTAAGTCAACCTGGGTGCATCCTAAGCATGAAGGACTCGAACAAATTAATTCGATGACTAAAAACCCGCTAACGCGAGAGCATAGTCTTGAAGATTTAATTAAACGACCTGAATTAAATTATCAAAAGTTAACGCAAGTTGAATCACTTGGTCCTTGGTTAACAGACCCGAGAGAAGGTGAACAGGTTGAAGTTCAACTTAAATATGCGGGTTATATTGATCGCCAGAAAGAAGAGATAGATAGAACAATTCGTAATGAAAACACTAAGTTACCTGCTGATTTTGATTACAGCACAGTATCTGGGTTATCTAACGAAGTGGTTGCAAAATTAAAAGAATTTAAACCGGAAACAATTGGCCAGGCATCACGTATATCGGGCATTACCCCGGCTGCCGTGTCTTTGTTACTGGTGAGTTTGAAGAAACAAGGTTTGTTAAGGAAATCAGCTTAAATGTCAGCTTTGCTGAAAAAATTAGAATCAAATTTGGCTGAAATGCAAATTTCGGCCACCGAGCAACAAAAACAGCAACTGGTTGGTTTTGTTGAACAATTGAACAAGTGGAACAAAGCGTACAATTTAACCTCTGTGCGTGATCCTATGGAAATGATGACTCGTCATATTGCGGATTCGGTTGCTTTGGTCAATTATTTGCCTGCGGGTAAAACCTACATCGATGTGGGCACCGGGCCGGGTTTACCGGGAGTACCGCTCGCAATTATGATGCCCGAAAGTCAATTTGTTTTGTTGGACAGCCTAGGTAAACGAACCCGGTTCATTCAACAAACGATTTTTGAATTAGGCATTAAAAACGTAAAACCAGTTCAAAGCCGAGTCGAAGATTTTCAGCCAGAAAAACAGTTTGATGGCGTCTTGAGTCGAGCATTTGCATCACTCGAAGATATGTTGACCTGGTGTCAGCATCTGGTTTTACCTGAATCAGGTCGCTTTTTTGCGATGAAAGGCGTTTACCCTACGGCAGAAATTGATACACTTGATAAGAATTTTGAATTAGAAAAAGTTAGTAAGCTCAATGTGCCACAATTGAACGAAGAGCGTCATCTTGTGGAAATCAAATTAAAATAACGGAGTTGCTGCTATGGGTAAAACTATTGCGATTGCGAATCAAAAAGGTGGCGTGGGTAAAACCACAACTGCGGTTAACTTAGCAGCATCCATGGCTGCGACTAAACGCAAAATTTTATTGATTGATCTCGATCCCCAAGGCAATGCAACCATGGGCAGTGGCGTAGATAAATACGAAGCGCCGGCGACTTCGTATGAATTATTGATTGATGAAAAACCACTGCCTGATGTGGTGATCAGTGAAACATCGGGTAAATATGATTTAGTGGCAGCTAACTCAGATGTAACCGCGGTGGAAATTAAACTGATGGAATGTTTTGCCCGCGAACTCAGATTGCGTAATGCGTTGGCTGAATTTAAAGATAATTATGATTTTATAATCATAGATTGCCCGCCTTCACTGAATATGCTGACGGTTAACGCAATGGCTGCAGCTGATTCCGTATTAGTACCCATGCAGTGTGAATATTATGCATTGGAAGGGGTTACTGCCCTAATGGATACGATTGAAAAACTGGCTGCTGTGGTTAATCCTAATTTAGCCATTGAAGGCGTATTAAGAACTATGTACGATCCACGCAATCGACTCGCCAATGATGTATCAGAGCAACTCAAAAAACACTTTGGTGAAAAAGTATACCGCACCGTTATTCCAAGAAATGTTCGTTTAGCTGAAGCCCCCAGCTTTGGTGAACCTGTCATGTATTATGATAAATCATCAACAGGTGCAAAAGCTTACCTGGCATTGGCCGGTGAAATGATACGTCGAAGCGAAAAAGAAAAATCACAACAAGTTGCATAGCTTTTAAAAATTTAGGTAAATTCAATGTCGGTAAAAAAAAGAGGTTTAGGTCGTGGCCTGGATGCCTTGTTAGCTACAAGTCAGTCTGTAAAGCCAGAAGAAACAAATCAGCAAACAGAAGCAAGTGGTCCTGTTACAACTGAAAAAAATGAACTTCATAAATTACCCATTGAATATTTAATACCCGGAAAATATCAACCTCGAAAAGACATGTCGCCTGATGCACTTGAAGAGCTGGCCAGTTCGATTCGTGCTCAAGGTATTATTCAACCCATTGTTGTTCGCCAGCTAGAGGTTGAAAATCAATACGAAATTATTGCCGGTGAAAGACGATGGCGAGCCGCTCAAATTGCGCAACTGGATACGGTTCCCTGTTTAGTCAAAAAAATTCCGGATGAAGCAGCCGTTGCTATCGCGCTAATTGAAAATATTCAGCGTGAAGATCTCAATGCGATGGAAGAAGCGATCGCACTTGATCGTTTATTGAGTGAATTTGCGTTAACTCATCAGCAGGTGGCGGATGCGGTTGGTAAATCCAGAACAACGGTTACTAACTTATTGCGTTTAAATTCACTTCAGGAAGATGTCAAAACTTTACTTGAGCACGGCGATATAGAAATGGGCCATGCCCGGTGTTTGTTAGCTTTGCAAGGTGAAACTCAAATTGAAGCCGGTCGTTTAGTGGCAGCTAAAGGGCTAACCGTTAGAGACACTGAAAAGCTGGTTAATAAACTTTTACAGCCGCCAGCTGAAAAAGAACCACAAAAAATCGATCCGAATATCGAGCATTTACAAAATGAAATTACGGAAATGATTGGCTCAAGTGTCAAAATCAGTCATAATCGCGCAGGTAAAGGCAAGATGGTTATAGATTTTGCCAATTTAGATGCATTAGATGGGATTATTGAACGTTTAAAGCAAAATAAATAACAAAATATTTAAAATATAGATTTTTATTTACGCAAGCCGCATTTTTATTCATTTTTTTCGTTTTTTATCAATACGGTTTATATTGAAAATACGGCATAATTCTGTATACTCTGCGCAAAATTTTGCATCAGTTTTGTGCGTTTAAACACAAAATGACGCTATATAGCAACTTTAAAGAGTTTTGATATTTTGAATAAGCTGGCCCTAGCGGGACTTATAACCGCATGTAAAATAATAGGTTTTCAGTTTTTTATCGTTGCTATCGTTAGCTTATTAGTTTTAGTAATACAAAACCGGGACGCTGCATTGTCTTTGTTTGTAGGTGGCTGTTGTGGGATTTTGCCCAATATTGTTTTAGCGATGTTTTTATTTTCGAGCGCCGGGGCAACACAACTTAAAACCACTATGAGTCGATTTTATCGGGGTTGTTCGATTAAGTTGATTCTGACCAGCATAGTGCTGGCTATTATTTTAAAATCGCAGCTGTTTTTAGTCGGTTTTGTTTTTTTTGGCTTTGCATTAGCGCTGGTAGCGCATGTTTTGGCACCGAATTCTTTTCATTAACTTTATTGGGAAACAACAATGGCAGCAAATGGTGATACTCTGACTTCTCAGAGCTATATCCAACACCACTTAACCAACGCCAAAGCGTGTTTTACAGACGAAGGTCTGTCTTTTAATTATGCTTGTAGTGACGCTGGTTTTTGGACTTGGCATATAGACACTTTAGCTTGGTCTATATTTTTAGGCTTAGTATTCATTTTAAGTTTTCGTAGTGTAGCGAAAAAGGCAACAACAGGGGTTCCTGGCAAATTTCAATGTGCAGTCGAAATGCTGGTTGAGTTTGTTGGGAAAAGCGTTAAAGATACCTATCATGGTAGCAGCAAGTTAATTGCGCCTTTATCTTTAACCATCTTTATGTGGGTCTTTTTATTGAACTGTATGGACTGGATCCCGGTTGACTGGATCGGTACTTTAAGTTCATTAATCGCGGGTGAGTCATGGCAGACAATTGAGTCTGGTCAATCTCACGTCTACAACAAAATTGTACCAACAACTGACCTTAATATGACTTTTGGTCTATCTTTTGGTGTCTTTGCGTTAATGATTTATTACGCAATCAAAATTAAAGGTGTGGGTGGTTTCTTAAAAGAATTATATGCACATCCTTTTAATACACCTTGGTTATACTGGTTCAACTTAATCTTGGAAACAATTGCGTTGGTTGCTAAACCTATCTCGTTAGCACTACGTTTATTCGGTAACTTATATGCGGCTGAGCTTATCTTCATCCTAATTGCAACAATTGGTTTATACCAATTACCAGTGCATTTTGTATGGGCAGCTTTCCACTTATTAGTTATTCCATTGCAAGCCTTCATATTCATGATGCTAACAATTGTTTATTTAAGCATGATGAGTGAAAAACACTAAATTTTTAACTTTAACTTTAACTTTTAAATCTTTGGAGAAATAAAATGACATTAATCGCTGTTGCAATTTTGATTGGTCTAGGTGCACTTGGTACAGCACTAGGTTTCGGTTTGTTAGGTGGTAAGTTCTTAGAAGCTTCTGCTCGTCAACCTGAATTAGCGCCTCAATTACAAGTAAAAATGTTCATCGTAGCTGGTCTTATCGATGCGATCGCAATGATCGGTGTTGGTATCGCGTTATACATGCTATTTGTTATTGGTGTTTAAGATTACTATAAGTATTTATTTCTTGTTAAACATTGATAACTTATTAAGGGGGTCGTTGTGAATATCAACGCAACTCTAATTGGCGAATCGATAGCATTTTTCTTCTTTGTATTTTTTACAATGAAGTATGTTTGGCCACAAATAAACAATGCAATTGAAGCTCGTCAAAAGCAAATTGAAGAAGGCTTGGCAGCCTCAGAACAAGCGGAACAAGACTTAGAGTTAGCTAAAAAAGAAGCGACTAAAAAGTTGAAAGAAGCTAAATCTGAAGCTGCAGCTATTATTGAGCAAGCTAAAAAACGCGAAGCACTGATCATTGAAGAAGCGGCTGGTAAAGCACGTTCTGAAAGTGAGAAGATTTTAGCTCAAGGTCAAGCTGAACTAGAAGCTGAACGTAACCGTGCTCGTGCCGAGTTACGTCAGCAAGTGGCTGCTTTGGCGGTAGCGGGTGCAGAGAAAATTATTGCACGCTCTATCGATGCTAAAGCTCAAGCGGATATCCTTGACCAATTGGTTGAGGAACTATAAGGGGTAATTATTATGTCTGAATTGACAACTGTTGCCCGACCATACGCTAAAGCAGCGTTTGATTATGCTGTTGAGCAAAACGCGATTGAAAACTGGCAGACTATGTTAGTGTTTGCAGCTGAAGTTTCTAAAAACGAAACGATTAAGCAATTAATTAAAAGCACTGCTAACAAAGACGAAGTCGTCAAAATATTCATTGGTGTTTGCGAAGACCAGCTTGACCAGTGTGGTCAAAACTTAATCAAACTGATGGCTGAAAATAATCGCTTGAATATATTGCCTGATGTGGCTGCGTTATTTTCTGAACTGAAAAACGAGTATGAGAAAACCGTAGAAGTCACTGTAACCTCTGCCGTTGAGTTATCTGAAAAACAACAAGATAGCCTAGTTCAATCGTTAGAAAAACGTTTAGCCAAAAAAGTTAAGCTTAATTGTCGTGTTGATGAGGCCGTTGTTGGCGGCTTATTAATCAAAGCTGGTGATACAGTCATTGACAGCACGATTCGCGGAAAATTGGAACGACTGAACACAGCGTTACAGTCGTAGGGGATTAGAGCATGCAACTGAATTCCACTGAAATTGCCGAACTTATCAAAAAACGTATTGAAAAGTTCGAAATCGTCAGTGAAGCTCGTAACGAAGGTACTATCGTATCTGTTACTGACGGTATCATCCGCATTCACGGTTTAGCCGATGTAATGCAAGGTGAGATGATTGAGCTTCCGGGTAGCCGTTTCGCTATCGCACTTAACTTAGAAAGAGACTCTGTTGGTGCGGTTGTAATGGGCCCATATGCAGACTTACAAGAAGGCGCAAAAGTTAAAGGTACAGGTCGTATCTTAGAAGTGCCAGTAGGTCCAGGTTTATTAGGCCGTGTGGTAAACACATTAGGTCAAGCAATCGATGGTAAAGGCCCTATTGAAAATGACGGCTTTGAACCAGTTGAAAAAATTGCACCGGGTGTAATCGATCGTCAGTCAGTTGATGAGCCATTACAAACTGGTTATAAAGCGATTGACTCTATGGTTCCAATCGGTCGTGGTCAGCGTGAGCTTATCATCGGTGACCGTCAGATTGGTAAATCAGCGGTAGCAATCGATGCAATCATCAACCAAAAAGGTACAGGCGTTAAATGTATCTATGTTGCGATTGGTCAAAAAGCATCTACGCTTTCAAACGTTGTTCGTAAGTTAGAAGAACACGGCGCGTTAGAGCATACAATTATTGTTGCAGCAAATGCTTCTGAATCAGCGGCACTTCAGTACTTAGCTCCATATGCGGGTTGTACTATGGGTGAATACTTCCGTGACCGTGGTCAAGATGCATTAATCGTTTATGATGATTTATCTAAACAAGCTGTAGCTTACCGTCAGGTTTCACTATTATTACGTCGTCCACCAGGTCGTGAAGCATACCCGGGTGACGTTTTCTATCTTCACTCTCGTCTACTTGAGCGTGCATCTCGCGTTAACGCTGAGTATGTTGAAAAGTACACTAACGGTGAAGTTAAAGGTAAAACAGGTTCATTAACTGCATTACCTATTATCGAAACTCAAGCGGGTGACGTTTCTGCTTTCGTACCTACTAACGTAATTTCAATTACTGACGGTCAGATCTTCTTAGAAACTGGCATGTTCAACTCAGGTATCCGTCCGGCAATTAACGCTGGTATTTCGGTATCTCGTGTTGGTGGTGCAGCACAAACTAAAATCATCAAAAAATTAGGCGGTGGTATTCGTCTAGCTTTAGCTCAGTATCGTGAATTAGCAGCCTTTGCTCAGTTCGCTTCTGATTTAGATGACGCAACTCGTGCTCAATTAGAACACGGTCAACGCGTTACTGAATTAATGAAGCAAAAGCAATACTCTCCATTAAGTGTTAGTTTAATGGCTGTTTCATTGTTCGCTGCGGATAAAGGTTTCTTGAATGATATCGAATTAGACAAGATTCTTGATTTCGAAGCAGCTCTTCATTCATATGTACAGTCTGAGCATGCAGAATTAATGGCTAAAATCGATGAGAAAGGCGACTATAACGCTGACATCGAAGCTGCATTAAAAGCTGCTTTAGAAGCATTCAAATCGACTCAAACTTGGTAATAGTCTGAGTCTACGATTAATTTAATCGGAGTGAAGAGAAATGGCCGGCGCTAAAGAGATAAAAGGTAAAATTGGTAGTGTTCAGAACACTCAAAAAATTACCAGCGCAATGGAGATGGTTGCTGCGAGTAAAATGCGCAAAGCGCAAGAACGCATGTCAGCTTCTCGTCCATACGCAGAAAATATGCGTAAGGTGATCGGTCATATCGCGCTTGCTAGTTCTGACTATAAGCATCCTTATATGGAAGAGCGTGAAATCAAGCGCGTAGGTTACATTGTTGTGTCAACAGACCGTGGTCTTTGTGGCGGCTTAAACGCGAATGTGTTTAAAAAAGTTATCAGAGAATATGCTGATTGGCGTAAAAAAGATGTGGCAGTAGACTTTGGTGTTATCGGCGCCAAAGCAACCGCATTTTTTGACAGTTTTGGTGGAAATATTGTTGCACAAGCTTCTGGCTTGGGTGACAAACCATCAGTAACCGACTTAGTAGGTTCTGTTCAAGTCATGCTAAAAGCATACGAAGAAGGCGAAATCGACCGCTTGTATGTGGTTTACAATAACTTTGTAAACACCATGACACAAACACCTACGATCGATCAGCTTTTACCTTTACCTAAGGGTGAGGTTAGCGAACAAAAACATAATTGGGATTACATATACGAGCCGAGTGCAGAAGCGATTCTGGAACAGTTGTTAACTCGTTATATTGAATCTCAGGTCTATCAGGCTGTTGTTGAAAATGTCGCGTCAGAAATGGCAGCGCGAATGGTTGCGATGAAAGCTGCAACCGATAACGCAGGCAACCTGATTAAAGAATTGCAATTAGTCTACAACAAAGCTCGTCAGGCAGCGATTACTCAAGAATTGAGTGAAATCGTCGCTGGTGCAGCGGCAGTTTAGGCAAAGGCAGCAACGATTTAGAGGAAAGATAATGAGTTCAGGTCTAGTCGTTCAAGTCATCGGCGCGGTTGTGGACATTGAGTTTCCACAAGATTCTGTACCGCATGTATACGATGCGTTGAAAGTAGAAGAAGGCGATATCGCTGGTCTGACGATAGAAGTTCAGCAGCAATTAGGTGGTGGTGTTGTTCGTGGCATCGCTATGGGTTCTTCAGATGGTTTACGTCGTGGTCTTAAAGTTGTGAATACTGGTGAGCCAGTATCTGTACCTGTTGGTACTAAAACTTTAGGTCGTATCATGGACGTTTTAGGTAACCCAATTGATGAAGCGGGTCCTATTGGTGAAGAAGAGCGTTGGTCAATCCACCGTGAAGCACCAAGCTATGAAGAGCAAGCTAACTCAAGCGATTTATTAGAAACTGGTATCAAAGTAATCGACTTAGTATGTCCATTCGCTAAGGGTGGTAAAGTTGGTTTATTCGGTGGTGCTGGTGTTGGTAAAACCGTAAACATGATGGAACTTATCCGTAACATCGCAATCGAGCACAGTGGTTACTCTGTATTCGCTGGTGTTGGTGAGCGTACTCGTGAGGGTAACGATTTCTATCACGAAATGAACGATTCAAACGTACTTGATAAAGTAGCGTTAGTTTACGGTCAGATGAATGAGCCACCGGGGAACCGTTTACGCGTAGCGTTAACTGGTTTGACTATGGCTGAAAAATTCCGTGACGAAGGTCGTGACGTATTATTCTTCGTAGATAACATCTACCGTTATACACTTGCTGGTACTGAGGTATCTGCATTGTTAGGTCGTATGCCATCTGCGGTAGGTTATCAGCCGACACTTGCTGAAGAAATGGGTGTTTTACAAGAGCGTATTACCTCTACTAAAACTGGTTCAATCACTTCAATTCAAGCAGTATATGTACCTGCGGATGACTTGACTGACCCATCTCCGGCAACTACCTTCTCGCACTTAGATGCAACAGTTGTATTATCACGTAACATCGCTTCATTGGGTATCTACCCTGCGATTGACCCACTTGATTCTACTTCGCGTCAGTTAGACCCGTTAGTAGTTGGTCAAGAGCACTATGAAGTCGCACGTGGCGTGCAAATGGTATTACAACGTTACAAAGAACTTAAAGATATCATCGCTATCTTAGGTATGGATGAATTATCTGAAGAAGATAAGCAAACGGTTGCTCGTGCTCGTAAGATCCAACGTTTCTTATCTCAACCGTTCTTCGTAGCAGAAGTATTTAACAGTGTTCCTGGTCGTTATGTATCATTAAAAGATACAATTTCTGGCTTTAAAGGCATTTTAGCGGGTGAGTATGATGACTTACCTGAGCAAGCTTTCTATATGGTTGGTCCAATAGAAGAAGCTATTGAAAAAGCTAAAAGCTTATAATTCTTCCGGAGGCGAAAGATGGCAGCTATGACAACTCATTTAGACGTAGTCAGCGCCGAAGAGAAAATCTTCTCCGGTTTAGTTGAGTCAATCAGGGTAACTGGTGTAGAAGGTGAGCTTGGCGTTCAATACGGTCATGCCCCACTAATCACACCAATCAAACCTGGTATGATTAAATTGGTTAAGCAGTTTGGCAAAGAAGAGCTGATTTATTTATCCGGTGGCGTATTAGAAGTTCAACCTAACGGCATTGTCGTTTTGGCTGACGTTGCAGTACGTGGCGAAGATCTGGATGAGCAAGCAGCTGTTGAAGCTAAACGCCGGGCACAAGAGCATATCAATAATGCTTCTGGTGACCTGAACTATGCTGAAGCTGCTATGGAGCTTGCAAAAGCCGTAGCACAAATTCGAATTATCGAAGAAATGCGTAAGCGTGGTTAATCACTGATTTAATTGTACAAGCAGTTAAATACTAAAAAAGGACAGCTAAGCTGTCCTTTTTTGTTTGTCTTATTTAAAAACTACCTATAAACACTGCAGCGCCATAGCGGCTGCCGAAGTCCGGTTTTCAACACTCAGCTTTTTAAATATCTGCTCCAGATGTTTATTCACAGTTCTAGGGCTCATACTGAGTACTGTTGCAATTTCTCTATTGGTTTTTCCTTTACTTATCCACAATAAAACTTCTGATTCACGTTCAGTAAGTGGATAACGCTCACGCAACAGCGCCATTTCATCCGGTTGCTCTAGATCTGACAATCTTAATAAATACTCGTTTTCATCCGTTTCAGAAATATATTTGAGTTCGAGCTGTTTTGATTCTGCCTGAACTCTGAGCGGAAATTGTCTTTTGTCGGGCTGACTGACAAAATTAGCGAGTTTTTTTGCCAATGTGGCGGCCAGCCAGCTTTCATTTGCACCGGCTAGGTCAAATAATTGATAAGTTTGAGGCGTAGCCCATTTAATTTGTCCCTGTCGATTGACCGCGAGTAAATACTGCCCGGAATTATCCAAAGCCTGCTGAGCATGTATGGTGACTCTGGCATTGGATAAATGAGACTGCATTCTGATAATAAGTTCATCAGGGTTGATTGGCTTAGTAATATAATCAGTGCCGCCAGCTTCAAATCCTTTTTTAATACTTTGTGTATCACTCATGCCGGTCATAAATATAACCGGCGTATGTTTCAGTTGAGGGATTTGTTTGATGATTCTACAAGCTTCAAATCCGTCCATATTAGGCATCATTGCATCCATTAAAATAATGTCGGGATTGATATTCTCGGCGATAGTGACCGCCTGCTGGCCTTCCATGGCAATTAATAGTGTTAAATTCTGACCATCCAGCGCATCGTTCAGCATGCTTAATGTTTCAGGTGAGTCATCTACTATCAGCACAACATTTTTTTGTTTTTTGTGCATTGTCATAGGGCTTCTCGCAATATTTGACTAATCTGTTTAAATTGAAATTTATTACATAAAGTAATTAACTGGCCAACCACATCCGGGCTGACCAATTTTTCGCTTTGTATTTTTTTGAGTTTATTCAACAGGGCTTTGTGGTAACCCATTTCTGTTAACGCGATTAATTCGCTAATCATATTGTCAGGCAGTTTTTCTGCTTTGCTTGCCAGGTTATCCGCCATATCCGGTTTATCTGCTATCACCTGATAATGCCATTTCAGATTTAGCTGCTGGCCAATTTTTTCAATCAGAGTATCAATTTGTACAGGCTTGACGACATAGTCATTATGCGCGTGCTGCTCAATGTCCTGCAGCTGATTTTCTCTGGCATCAGCCGAAACCATGATAATGGGGACATTAATACTTTTTTCACGTAAGACTTTAGACAGTTCAAATCCTGTCATGCCCGGCATAGACACATCCAATAAAAATAAATCCGGTTGGCAACCTTCGAGCAAATTTAAACACTCAAAGCCATCTGCGGCTTCCACAATAGAAAAGCCTAATATACTCAGTGCATCTTTTATCAAACCTCGATGGGTTGGATCATCATCAACCAGCATTAACAGCTTATTCCCACCTTTTATGCCCTTTACCGTTCGATGCTGATTGGCTGACAATGGGCTTTGTTTCGTCAGGCCACTGAGCATAATACTGACGGTAAATTGGCTTCCCTGCCCTTTTTTACTGGTCAGAGAAACATTACCGCCCATTATCTCAGATAATAACCGAGTAATGGTTAAACCTAATCCTGTACCCGATACATAAGGTTCTCCGGGTTTTCTGATGCGTTCAAAAGGTTTAAAAATATTTTTATATTCACTTTCATCAATGCCGACGCCGGTATCAGTAATAATAAAGTTTGCGATTTCATTTTTGTAAGTAATCTCAAATTTAACCTGTCCCTGATGGGTAAACTTAATTGCGTTAGACAGCAAATTAATCAGTATCTGGCGCAAGCGTTTTTCATCCGTGCGCACCCATTCAGGCAGGCAGCCGCGGATATGATGCACAAATTCAATAGATTTATCTTCAGCCTGCAACCTGAACATGCTGACAATCTGATTGATGAGCGAAGGTAAATGGACTTCGGTCTTGATTAAATCGAGCTTACCTGCCTCTATTTTTGAGATATCCAATAACCCCTCGATCAAATCGGCTAAATATTCACTACTTCGCCGGATGACACCTATTGCCTGATCGGTTCTCTCCGGGGCTATTTTATTGTTATCCAGCAGCTGTGCATAACCCGATATAGCATTTAACGGTGATCTGAGTTCATGGCTTATTCCCGCCAGGTAACGGCTTTTTGCTTGATTTGCTGCTTCTGCAATTTCTTTTGCTTGCTGGAGTTCCTGATCGGTTTTTTCATGCGCGGCTATTTCTTGTTTCAATAGCCGGGTTTGTTGCCGGGTTTCATTAACAGAGACTCTGCGGCTTTCGCTCATTAATACAAACACCCAACAAATCACGGCACTGATAATGATTAGCATGAAAGACGATTTTAAGAGCGCACTTTGCAGCAGATTTTTATCAATCTGAGTTTCTATCTCAATTTGAAAATAGATAAAGGTGAGCAAACCAAAAATCAAAAAAATAGCGAGTGTAATTAACCCTAAAAAGCTGAATATTCGAGTATTAATCTGATTTGCCCAATGTCGCGGCAGAACTAATTTGAGTAGATTAAAAAACTGATCATAAAAGCGGCCATCGGGTTTGCACTGATCATGACAGCGAGTATCCAGTGAGCAACATAAAGAGCAGATAGCACCGGCATAAGCTGGGCAATAAGACATATCTTCACGCTCAAAAGTGTGCTCGCAAATACAGCACTGTATTATCGGCGGGTGAGATTCTGAAATTAAATTTTGACGCGCAATATAATATTTACCTTTGGTTATCCATGCGATTAAAGGTGCCAGAACAAAAGTGGCCGCCAGCGTAAAAAAGGAAGCCAGAGCCGAGCCTACCGGGCCAAAAAATCCCATATGCAGACAAATGCCAAAAGCAGATGCTATAACCATAGAGCCAAAACCAACCGGATTAATATCGTATAAATGGGCACGTTTAAACTCTATTTCTTTTGGTCTTAGTTTGAGCGGTTTATTTATTGTCAGATCTGCAACCAGCGAACCAACCCATGCAACGGCAATTAAGCCATATATGGATAGGGTTTTTTCCATCATCGCAAAAATTTCTAACTCCATTAGTAATAGCGCTATGGCGACATTAAAAACCAACCAGACAACCCGCCCCGGATGGTTTTGGGTAACACGGGAAAAAAAGTTTGACCAGGCAATAGAGCCAGCATAAGCATTGGTTACATTAATTTTTAACTGGGAAATAACAACAAAACAGCCTACCAGCAGTAAAACTATATTCGGGTTATTGGTGATATAACTAAAAGCAACCAAATACATATGGTTAGGATCTACGGCCAACTGAGGTGCGATACCGTGATAAATCGCAAGGTAAGCTAAAAATGAACCAATTAATATTTTGATAGCGCCAACAAGAATCCAGCCTGGACCAGCTAAAATTAACGCTGTGAGCCATTGTTTTTTATTGTCTTGTGTCTGAGGTAAAAAGCGCAAAAAATCAACCTGCTCACCAACTTGGGCAATAAGGGAAAACATTATTGACGCCGCAGCACCAAAAAGTAGCAATTCAAAATGACCAGATTGGTTATTGTCACTTGGCTTGAGTTCAAATAGCGTCCAGTTTTGAAACGCTTGCCATTCATAAATAGCAATAAATATGAGTGGTAAAACCTGTAAAACCAGCCAAATTGGCTGAGTCCATCGCTGAAATTTACTGATTTGAGTAATGCCATGCGTTACCAATGGAATCACAACCACAGCACACAAAAAATAGCCTATATATAAAGGAATATTTAAAGTTAGCTGCAACGCCATTGCCATAATCGCGGCTTCAATTGCGAAAAAGATAAAGGTGAAGCTAGCGTAAATTAACGAAGTGATAGTCGAGCCAATATAACCAAATCCGGCACCGCGCGTTAATAAATCTATATCTATACCGTGTTTGGCGGCGTGATAACAAATGGGTAAAGCAGTAAAAAAGATAATTAAAGAGACGAGTAAAATCGCCAAGACCGAATTGGTGAATCCATACGAAAGCGTCATGACGCCACCAATGGCTTCGAGCGCCAGAAACGAAATAGCACCAATCGCTGTGATTGCGATTTGGCCGCTTGACCACTGACGTGCGGATTTTGCGGTAAAACGCAATGAATAATCTTCTAACGTATGGTCAGCAACCCATTTATTGTAATTTCGTCTAACTCGAAAAATATCTTGTTCTGCAGACATCTTATTACCTGATGATTTGATTTTAGTGAATCAATAAAGGTTGATGAAGTAGCAATGAATAAGCCAAAGCGGCAAATTAAATTTTGATGAGATTTAAATCGTATTTATATACGTCAATTAACATATACCCTTAAGTGAAATGTACCAGGGCCAAATAACGCAGCTGGCTGGGGCATTGAGCTAATTGTTTGAACAGGCCGAAAGTTTAGACTGATTAACAAGCATAAGAGCACAGCTTTTATAGCTTTCGGACAATTAAACAAGGTGGCGATATGAAAATACGATCAGGCATAAAAACAAAAGTAACAGGCTTACTTAAAAAGTTAGCACTTCCATTGGCCATATCTCTGGCTGCAAATCCGCTGGCGCAAGCTGATGAAGTTAATTCTACCGGATTAGCTGTAACCGAAGATACGGTCAAAGTCGGTATTCTGCATTCAGTCACAGGCACTATGGCAATTAGTGAAACTGGTTCAGTGCAGGCTGAAAAGCTGGCAATTGAGCAAATTAACGCAATGGGTGGTGTATTAGGCCGCAAGATTGAATATGTTCAGGAAGATGGTGCCAGTGACTGGCCTACCTTTGCTGAAAAATCGAAAAAGTTATTAGTGAATGACAAAGTTGCAGCCGTATTTGGTTGCTGGACTTCAGCGTCACGTAAAGCCGTTTTACCCGTATTTGAACAATACAATGGCATGCTGTACTACCCAACCTTTTATGAAGGGCTGGAGCAGTCACCAAATGTTATTTACACAGGTCAGGAAGCTACCCAGCAAATTTTAGCGGGTATTGACTGGGTGGTTAAAAATAAAGGTGCTAAAAAATTCTTCTTATTAGGGTCCGATTATATCTGGCCTAGAACGTCCAATAAAATTGCGCGTAAGCATATTCAAAAACTGGGTTTAAAGGTCGTTGGTGAAGAGTATTACCCGCTTGGTCATACCCAGTTTAATTCAGTGATCAACAAAATTAAGTTGAAAAAGCCAGATGTGATATATGCCATTGTTGTGGGTGGTTCAAACGTTGCTTTCTACAAACAGCTTAAAGCCGCGGGTATTGATATGACCAAAGAAAAACCACTGGTTCTGACGATTTCGGTAACGGAAGATGAAATTCTTGGTATTGGCGGTGAGAACATTGAAGGGGCTTATGCTGCGATGAAGTATTTCCAAAGCATCGAAAACCAAAACAATGAATCTTTTGTTTCAGCATTCAAAAAGCGTTGGGGCGACGACATAGTGATTGGTGATGTAACTCAAGCTGCCTATTTAGGCCCATGGTTATGGAAAGCTGCGGTCGAAAAAGCCGGTTCATTTGATATCGACAAAGTGCGTGCCGCTTCTCCGGGTATTGAGTTAACCACAGCACCTGAAGGTTATGTCCGAATCCATGAAAATCATCACCTTTGGTCTAAAACCCGAATCGGTCATGCACAAGCAGATGGTCAGTACGATATTGTTTATGAAACCAAAGAACTGATGGAACCTAACCCTTTCCCTAAAGGTTACCAATAAAACAGACAGGCGTGGATTAGCATTAATCCACGCTCTTTCACTGCACTATGTTTTTAAACTAACCGGAGGATGGGGATATGTTTGCCGAATACAGCGCATCTGAACTCACCGCAATATTTGCAATGCAAGGTTTTGCCGGCTTAATACTCTTTTCTGTGCTCGTATTAATGGCACTCGGTTTGGCGATAATTTTTGGCCAAATGGGGGTTATTAATATGGCGCACGGCGAATTTATGATCTTGGGGGCCTATATCACCTATCTGACCTCCAATGTATTTGCTGAATACCTACCCAGTTTATTTGTGGGTTACTTTTTTGTTGCCATGATACTCGCATTTGGGGTGACCTTTTTGCTCGGAATGGCCGTTGAATGGGGACTCATTCGATTCTTATATAAACGCCCTTTAGATACATTGTTAGCTACTTGGGGCTTAAGTTTAATCTTACAACAGCTTTATCGTACGATTTTTGGTGCGCGTGAAGTTGGTGTCAGTTTACCTGACTGGATGATGGGCTCATATGCTTTGACCGATATTATCGAAGTACCGATTAACGGTATATTTGTGATGATATTAACTTTGGTTATTGCGCTGGGCGTTTATTGGCTCATGTATAAGTCAGGTTGGGGACGTCAGGTCAGAGCCGTGGTTCAAAATCGCCCTATGGCCAGTGCTGTCGGTATTAACACTGAAAAAGTCGACCGGGTTACTTTTGGTTTAGGCTGTGGTATTGCCGGTATTGCAGGCAGTGCATTTACCATGATTGGTTCAACCGGCCCGACATCAGGTCAGCTGTATATTGTGGATACTTTCTTGGTTGTTGTATTTGGCGGCGCTCAAAGTTTATTGGGCACAATTGCTTCTGCTTTTAGTATTTCACAAGCGCAATCTACCATGGAATTTTTCTTAAGTGGTTCAATGGCTAAGGTATTAACCCTGCTATTTGTTGTCGGCATTTTAATGCTCAGACCACAAGGTCTGTTCGCGATGAAAATCCGTCACTAAGGATATTATTATGATGCACTCATTAAAACAGATTTTTCCGCGCCATGATCTAATCGCTTTTGCCATTTTAGCGGCCATTCTGGCGATTGTATTTCCGCTGACTATGGATATTTTCAGACTCAATCTGGTGGGTAAATACCTAACCTATGCATTTGTCGCTTTAGGGTTGGTTTTATGCTGGGGTTATGGCGGCATACTTAGCTTGGGTCAGGGGATATTCTTTGGTTTAGGCGGCTATTGCATGGCAATGTTTTTAAAGCTGGAAGCATCCAGCCCTGAAAACACGGCTATACAGTCAACCCCTGGGATTCCTGATTTTATGGACTGGAACCAGTTAACCGAACTTCCCTGGTTTTGGGAACCCTTCCACAGCTTGCCATTTACCCTGTTTGCGGTGATTGCTGTGCCGACTGTATTTGCTTTTTTTATTGGCGTGGCCATGTTTAAACGCCGGGTTGGCGGGGTATATTTTGCCATTATCACTCAGGCGATTGCAGCCATTCTAACCATCTTAATTATAGGCCAGCAAGGCTTTACCGGTGGGGTAAACGGGATAACTGATTTACGGACTTTTCTGGGGTGGGATATACGTACAGACAGTGCTAAATACCTGCTGTACTTTGTTAACCTGGTGCTGCTGTTTATTTGCCTGGTTATTGCTCAGTGTGTGCGTAAAAACAAGCTGGGACGTATTTTAGTTGCGATGCGAGTACGGGAAGAACGAGTTCGTTTTTCTGGCTATGATGTTTCAAACTTTAAAATCTTTGTATTTTGTCTGGGTGCACTATTCTCTGCATTAGGTGGCGCTATGTTCACTTTGCAGGTGGGATTTATGTCACCGACTTTTGTCGGCATAGTCCCTTCAATTGAAATGGTTATCCTGTGTGCTGTCGGTGGTCGTTTATCTATATTGGGCGCAATTTATGGCGCTTTGCTGGTTAACTTTGCCAAAACCAGTTTCTCTGAAACTTTCCCGGAACTCTGGTTGTTTGCTATGGGGGCTTTATTTATCAGTGTGGTGCTTTTCTTCCCGAATGGATTAGCCAGTTTGTATCAGGAATATGTTCTGCCGTGGATTAAAGCCAGGTTCAAACCCCGGGTTAAAACTAAGCCTGAAGCTAAAGTTGAGTCTAAAGCTAAGCCGCAGCCGGAATTGAGCGAAGCAACAGACGATTCAGCTAACTTACCAGCAGGTGCCAGATATGAAAACTAATGATTTTGTTTTAGCGGTTGAGGGATTAACCGTTTCTTTTGACGGATTTAAAGCGGTCAATGATTTGTCTCTGTATGTAGATGAAGGCGAAATTCGGGTCATAATCGGCCCGAATGGAGCCGGTAAAACCACGGTTCTGGATTTAATTTGTGGTCGTACTAAGTCTACTTCAGGCTCAATTAAATTCCGGGATAAAGAACTGACCAAAATGAGCGAGCATCAGATTGTTCATGCCGGAGTTGGGCGAAAATTCCAGAACCCTTCCATTTACGAAGACCTGACGGTTTTTGAAAATCTGGAATTATCTTACCCCAAAGGTCGAAGTGTATTCGGGGCCCTCTTTTTCAGGCGGGATCAGGCTGTAATCAATCAAGTGAAAGCAATTGCTGAAAGCATCTTTTTAGCAGACTTGTTGGATAAACCTGCTGGTTTATTGAGTCATGGCCAGAAACAATGGCTGGAGATCGGCATGTTATTAATTCAGGAACCGGATTTACTCATGCTGGATGAACCCGTTGCCGGTATGTCAGTTGCTGAACGCAAAAAAACAGCAGAATTACTCAAACGCATTACCAAGGGGCGATCGGTTGTTGTTATTGAACATGATATGCAGTTTGCCGAGGAAATTGCTGACAGAGTGACTGTATTGCATCAGGGGCAGGTTTTGTCAGAAGGCAGTATGGAGCGAGTGCAAAACGACCCTAAAGTGATTGAAGTGTACTTAGGTCACTAATTGAGACTTATCAGGCGGAGAAAATTATGCTGCAAGTAAAAGATTACTGTGTTTCGTACGGTCAGAGTGAAGTTGTGCATGGTGTTAACTTTGAGGTTAAAAAAAACGAGATAGTGGCCATTATGGGTCGCAATGGCATGGGTAAAACGTCATTAATGAAATCTCTGGTTGGCATGGTACCGGAAAGTGGTGGCTCTGTTTCATTGGATGGTGCTGAACTGACTGGGATGAAAAGCTTTGCCCGGGTAGCCAATGGTGTGGGGTTTGTCCCTCAGGGGCGAATGATTTTTTCAACCATGACAGTACTGGAAAATATTGAAACCGGACTGACCTCAACTGACCAGTCCAAGCTGTCTGATGACAGTGACCTCTATGAATTATTCCCGGTATTAAAGGAAATGAAAAAACGCAGAGGTGGTAATTTATCAGGTGGTCAGCAACAGCAACTGGCCATTGCCCGCGCACTGGCCAGCAACCCTAAAGTACTGATTTTAGATGAACCGACAGAAGGCATTCAGCCCTCGATTATCAAAGAAATGGCAAGAACACTTAAACGCATTCGTGACGAGCGCGGATTATCGATTCTGGTATCCGAACAGGTTTTGAGTTTTGCACTTGAAATCGCAGATCGGGTGTTGGTAATTGAAGGCGGAAACATTGTTCATGAAGACGAAATTGCCAACATAGACGAAGAAAAAGTCGCCAGTTATTTATCTGTTTAATTGGTTCTGGAAGCGAGATGTAAACCAATTTATTTAATTTTTACCGCAACCCAAAAACTGCGGCTTGTCCGCAAGGAGAAACTACAATGACTAAAACTATTATCAAAGTTGATTTAAAACAATCGGCCTATGAAAACGAAAAGCTACATAACCGCTGGCATCCGGATATTCCGATGGCTGAAATGGTTAAACCGGGTGATGATTTTATTATCGAATGTATCGACTGGACAGGCGGGCAAATTAAAAACAATGATGACGCCAGTGATGTGCGGGACGTAGATTTAACTCAGGTCCACTTTTTATCAGGACCTGTCGGAGTTGAAGGCGCTGAGCCAGGCGATTTATTAGAAGTGGATATCTTAGATATTGGCACTTTCGACGATAGCCAGTGGGGGTTTAATGGATTTTTCTCTAAGAAAAATGGCGGTGGTTTTTTAACGGAACACTTTCCTGAAGCACAAAAATCTATCTGGGATTTTAAAGGTATGTTCACTTCATCTCGTCATATCCCGGGCGTTGAATTTGCCGGTATGATACATCCAGGTTTAATTGGTTGTCTGCCTTCACCTGAAATGCTGAAAGAATGGAATACCCGTGAAAAAGATCTTTATGATACTGAGCCGGATCGGGTGCCCGGGTTAGCCAATCTACCTTATGCTGAAACCGCACATATGGGCAAAATGACAGGCGATGCTAAAAAAGTGGCAGCGGCTGAAGGTGCACGTACTGTTCCGCCGCGGGAACATGGCGGTAACTGTGATATTAAAGATTTGTCGCGTGGTTCAAAAGTTTATTTCCCGGTATATGTAAAAGACGCGGGTTTAAGTGTGGGTGATTTGCATTTTAGCCAAGGTGACGGTGAAATTACCTTCTGCGGTGCGATTGAAATGGCTGGCTGGATCCATTTGCGCGTCAAACTGGTTAAAGATGGCATGCGCAAATATGGTGTTAAAAACCCAATATTTAAGCCCAGCCCGATTACGCCTAAGTATGATGATTATTTAATTTTTGAAGGCATCTCTGTAGACGAACAAGGTAAACAGCATTATTTGGATGTGAATGTCGCTTATCGTCAGGCGTGTTTAAATGCGATCAATTATCTTGAAAAATTTGGCTATACGCGAGCGCAAGCTTATGCGATTTTAGGGACTGCGCCAGTGCAAGGGCATATTAGCGGTGTCGTTGATGTACCTAACTCCTGTGCAACCTTATGGTTACCAACCGATATCTTTAAAGAGGATATTAAGATTAATCCGGATGGCCCAACCAAATATTACGACGGTTCAATTGATGTGCCAAAAGCGCCGGATTTAGATTAGTCCGGTTTAAATGAGCAGAGCTGACACATCATTCAGCTCTGCATCTCTATTCTGCTTTATCTGTGTGTAACCATATTTAGTTCAGCTCGTTTAAGCGGAAATGTTTTAGTCAAAGTTTGGAGTTCAATTATGCCTTTATACGATTATAAATGCAGTCAGCATGGTGTGTTTCAGGAAATGGTCCCTGTGGCTTTAGGCGATAAACCATGCGAATGTCCGCATTGTGGTCAGCCCAGTGCCAGAGTCATTTTGGTTGCGCCTGAAGTTTTAAATATGGCACCTGAAAAACGAAAAGCGCATGAAACTAATGAGCGAGCCAGTCACGCTCCCGTTTTTTCAACCCCTGAAAGCCGAGATAAAAAACATGGTCGACATTGCGGTTGTGAAAAAAAGGCTGAAAAGAGTGCTCGCGCAGTTTATTTACCGGATGGCAGTAAAATTTTCCCGTCAGCCAGACCCTGGATGATTAGCCACTAAAACTTTAAATTTGAGTGAGCCTGCTATGATTGGCAAGCTTACTCAATAATTGTGCGTTAATTTGATTAATCCGCTTCACTCTTATTCCCTGCTTAGGTATGCTTTGACGCAATTCCATTTATTAAAAAAATTAAACAGGGAAGCGCTTATGTCTCAGCCACTCACTACTGTTATTCTGGCAGCCGGTAAAGGCACCAGAATGAAATCTTCATTACCTAAAGTGCTGCATAAAATTGGTGCTAAATCAATGGTTAAGCATGTCATTGATGCATCGCACTCACTGGATGCTGAAAAGTTGGTTGTTATTTATGGTCATGGTGGTGATCAACTGCAAAGCTCACTCGCCAATGAATCTTTAATTTGGGTAGAACAAAAAGAACAACTGGGCACAGGTCACGCCGTTCAGCAAATTATTCCGGAAATAACGGATAATGAGCAGATTTTAATTTTATATGGTGATGTGCCATTAATCAGTCCGCAAACATTGCAGCAATTATTATTAGCAGCACCGGAAAAAGGTATAGGTTTATTAACCGTTAATCTTGATAATCCAACCGGTTATGGCCGCATTATCCGAGACACAGATGGCAATGTTATTGCTATTGTTGAAGAAAAAGATGCTGATGCGTCGCAAAAACAAGTCAAAGAAGTGAATACCGGCATTTTAACGGCCCCGGCAAATTTATTAAAAGGCTGGTTGTCAGACTTATCCAATGATAATGCGCAGCAGGAATATTATTTAACCGATATTATTGCTATGTGTGCTGATCAAGGTTATCCAATTGAAACGGCTAATCCGGCTGAAACTAGCGAAGTTGAAGGGGTCAATAACCGACTGCAACAGGCAACGCTTGAGCGCATTTATCAACAAAAACAAGTTGAAGCTTTAATGGTGGAAGGCGTGACTTTCAGAGATCCGGCGCGGGTAGATGTGCGTGGCCAGGTAAAAGTTGGCCAAGATGTAGCTGTTGATATCAATGTGGTATTTGAAGGTGAAATTGAGCTGGGCAACAATGTCACTATTGAACCAAACTGTATTTTACGTAACTGTAAAATTGCCGATGGTACCTTAATTAAAGCCAATACCATTATTGAAGATGCGGCCATTGGTGAAGCCTGTTTTATTGGTCCGTTTGCCCGAATTCGCCCTGGCTCTGAATTTGCCGAAGGTGTGCATATTGGTAATTTTGTTGAAACCAAAAATACCAAAATTGCAAAAGGCTCTAAAGCCAATCATCTTACTTATTTAGGTGACTCTGATGTCGGTTCTGGCGTAAATGTTGGTGCAGGCACAATTACTTGTAACTATGACGGTGCCAATAAATTCAGAACCACAATTGAAGACAATGTTTTTGTTGGTTCTAATTCATCCATAGTTGCGCCTGTTACGCTTGCTAAGGGTACAACAATTGGTGCCGGCTCAACGGTTGTTAAAAGCTCACAAGACGATGAGCTTGTGATAGCACGTGCTAAACAGCGTCATATCTCTGGCTGGCAGCGTCCGGTTAAGAAAAAATAAAAAGCCATTAGACATGCCAGTATTTCAATCGACTGGCATCTTATCTTTTCGATTATTCATTTACCCCGCCCCAACCTAGCCTTTATTTTTATTACGTCTTGCAATTTTATGCGCTGCCAAGTGGTCCTTTAATTTATAACCTATATTAAAGTTTGGATAATTGCGGAGCCTGAGCCATGAACATTATGAAAACCTGTATTTTTATATTGGGCATTATTGTTTCAACTGCTTGTAGTGCCGGTGAAATTAGCAACGACTACATTCATGAAAGCTACTCAGATGTTGAAAACTTTACCTTGGATACCGGTGATAAAATACCTTCCATCGCCCTCCCTGACAGTCAGGGTGAAAAGCATAATTTAAGATTACTGAGTGCAAAACAAAACCTGTTACTGGTGATTTACCGGGGGGAATGGTGTCCTTTTTGTATCGGTCAGCTTGAATCATTTGAGGCGGTATTACCTGAACTGAAGGCCTATCAGACCAGATTGGTCGCGGTTAGCCCGGATGATATGGCAACCAATAAAAATACCCAAAGGCAATTTACTCAGGGTTATTTATTTTTGAGCGACAGTGAAATGCGGTTGATTGATGAATTAGGCTTGCGTAAAAATGAAAGCTTACCGCATCCAGCCACCATTTTAATCGAAAAAGGCGGTAATGTGCTTTGGTATTATGTTGATCCAGATTATAAAACCCGCCCTTCAGGCGAGCAAATGCGTAAAGTGCTTAAACAGTATTTGCAAAAATAAAGGCAAGAGGGTTCTGTTTTTTTTGCCTGTGGGTAAGTCTGTTGAAAATCTGTATAAGTTGTGAGGGTATCTTGTGGTTAACTGGTAGGTGGCCATTGATAATGCTTGGCTTGTTTACGCAATCTCACATTATTAGCTTGCAGACCTTTTATATATCTGGTTAAATTTCGTTTTAACTTTCAAATCGAAACTTATAAGTTATAATCGAAAGATGTCTAAACGAAATACTCAACAAAGGCGTCATATTATTCACTCTCTTGTTAACGAACAAGGTGAAGTGAGTGTTGATGCACTATCTGAACGGTTTGAAACTTCGGTCGTTACGATCCGAAAAGATTTAGCAGCGCTGGAAAAAAGTGGCTTGCTATTGAGGCGCTATGGCGGTGCGGTTCCCCTACCAAAAGAAGTGATTTCAGATGCAGAGAAATCTGTCTCTCCTGCAAAACAGGCAATTGCAGAAAAAGCCGCAGAATGCATTCGAGAACATAATCGCATTTTAATCGATAGCGGCCGTACCACCGCCAGTTTAATTCCGTATCTTAATCAAAAACGTGGTTTGATTGTGATGACCAATGCACTCGATGTTGCCAACCAGCTCAGAGAGCTTGAAAATGAACCGACAATATTAATGACTGGTGGCACCTGGGATCCTCATTCTGAAAGTTTTCAGGGCCAGGTGGCCGAACAAGTGCTGAGATCATATGACTTTGACCAGTTATTTATTGGTGCTGACGGCATTGATTTAGAGCGCGGTACTACAACTTTTAACGAACTCATTGGCTTAAGCCGGGTAATGGCTGCACAAGCCAGAGAAGTTATTGTCATGGTTGAATCCGACAAAATCGGTCGCCGTATTCCAAACTTAGAACTAAACTGGGAACAGATCACCCGGATAGTTACAGACTCAGGTATCACTGCAGCAGCCGTTAAACAAATTGAACAGCTAGATGTGATTGTTGATATCGTAAAATTATAACAAGCAGTATTAAGGAAAAATTATGTGTGGAATTGTTGGTGCTGTTGCACAAAGAGATGTTGCTGAAATTTTATTGGAAGGCTTACGCCGCCTGGAATACAGAGGCTATGACTCTGCTGGCTTAGCCGTGATCCAAAGTGGCGAACTACAGCGAATTCGCCGGGTCGGTAAAGTTAAAAACTTAAGCGATAGTCTGGCCGATAATTTTTTAGCGGGTGGTTCAGGTATTGCACATACTCGCTGGGCAACCCATGGCGAACCAACAGAGCGCAATGCGCATCCACATATGTCACAAGACAGAATTGCCGTAGTTCACAATGGCATTATTGAAAATTACCGCGAGCTTAAAGCCGAACTGACCGAACAAGGTTATCAGTTTAACTCAGATACGGATACCGAAGTATTAACTCACCTGATTCACCAGCTATTAGATTCAGGGCTTGATTTATTATCGGCTGTGCAAAAAGCGGCAAAAACGGTTACCGGTGCCTATGGTACCGCCATTATCGATAAACAAAATCAGGACGAGATGGTTGTCGCCCGTTCCGGTAGCCCTTTGGTGATTGGTTTAGGCATTGGCGAAAATTTTGTGGCTTCTGACCAACTGGCGTTATTACCTGTCACCAGCCGGTTTATCTATTTAGAAGAAGGTGATGTTGCTCGCATCAGTCGTAAAACAGTTGAAATATTTGATAAAAGTGGTGAGCTGGTTGAGCGCAAAATCAACTTGGTTGACGCCAAAGCAGATTCTGCCGACAAAGGCGAATATCGCCACTATATGATGAAAGAAATCTTTGAGCAGCCAACCTGCGTGCGTCAAACGCTTGAAGGTCGTATTTCTGCATCCGGTATCGAACCGGGTATTTTTGGAACCGGTTTTGAAGACGTCATTCCTAAAATTAACCATATTACTATAGTCGCCTGTGGCACCAGTTATCATGCCGGCATGGTCGCCAAATACTGGTTTGAACAATATGCTAACGTTAGCTGTAGTGTCGAAATCGCTTCAGAATTTCGCTACCGCAAATTTTATGTACACGACGGCAGCCTATTTGTCTCTATTTCCCAATCGGGTGAAACGGCCGATACCCTAGCTGCATTGCGTTTAGCTAAAGAGCAAGGTTATTTATCATCGCTGACCATTTGCAATGTGATGGGATCATCACTGGTCCGTGAATCCGACTTTAACTTTATGACCCGCGCCGGTACTGAAATTGGCGTTGCCTCAACCAAAGCCTTTACCACTCAATTGGTTTCACTTTTATTATTAGGCTTAACCATAGGTAAACACAAAGGCCTCACTGCTGAAACCGAATTAGATATTGCTTCTGCATTAATGCAATTACCCGCTAAAATAGAAAGTGCGTTATTAGCCAATGCAGAAATTGAAAGTTTAGCGGTTGAATTTGCCGACAAACAACATGCACTGTTTTTAGGCCGTGGCGATCAATATCCTATCGCAATGGAAGGTGCATTAAAGCTAAAAGAAATCTCATATATTCATGCTGAAGCCTATGCCGCCGGTGAATTAAAACATGGCCCAATTGCTCTGATTGATGCTGAAATGCCGGTGATTGTAGTTGCACCTAATAATGAATTATTAGAAAAACTGCATTCAAACGTTGAAGAGGTTCGTGCGCGCGGCAGTGTACTTTATGTATTTGCTGATAAAGACGCAAAATTTGAAAGCGACAATACCCAAAAAGTGATCAGTGTGGTGCCAACCGAAGACATAATTGCCCCTATTGTTTATACGATTCCGCTGCAACTCCTGTCATACCATGTTGCCGTTATTAAAGGCACAGACGTTGACCAACCAAGGAACCTAGCCAAATCGGTCACAGTGGAATAAATAAAGGCGCTACGGCGCCTTTTTTATTTTATGGATGATGTAGCAGCGGGTTTATCCCGCGTCAGTTGAACACCAGCCGTGTGTGGGTATTAGTGTGGATGTTGGTGGTGTAGGGTGGTTTAGCGCCGTGGGCGCGTAAGCCACCAAAAGGTTGCGTGTCAGCGATCGGATTGGCGATTAAATAAACCTGTTTGTATCATTTTCGGGCGTTCGCCTCTAACTTACTTTTGCCCCAAAACGAGTTTAGTCGAGCGTCGCAAATGAGCGAATTGCAGACATTTACGCAACCTAAATATCCTCATATGCTGCTGGTTCCCACGCTCTGCGTGGTAACCTGTCGGGTTCTGGAACCGTTTAAATCTTCGTTCTGAGCGATTAGGAAACGTTTTGTATCTTTCGCATTTTGATGAATATTGAGTAGGTTGGCACGAGCCTAGGCGAATCTTAACATTTGGCATTGTTAAATAATATTGTTGGAGTTACCTTAGTTCAGCTCAACCTACACGGGCTTGCTCTGGCCTTTTAAAGGTAAAAAATGAAAGATAAAATACCTTTTAAGTTAACCTAAAAAAAGCTAATATTTTCTCACAAAAACTATTGATTTAAAAAATTTTCAACTTCTAGGGATTATTAATGTACGTTCAAAAGATAAATGGAATTATTCCTTTTACTGAAAAATCAATTGATATCACACTCAATAAAAATGATTTAATTATTACAGGTAAAAATGGCAGTGGTAAAACTCAGTTACTTGATACCATTTTCACTGTTTTAAGTAATGCTAAAAATTATAAAACTAAATATCTAGCATACTTAAAAAACCAAGATATTCAGAAAGCTTCTTTAGATAAAAATATAGAAAATATTAAAGTTAACTTCGAACACAATAAAAGTAATATACAAAAAGCCATTGAAAATATTACACGTACACTAGAACGTTTGAATGCTCAATTGGAGTCAAATCCAAGTCAAAAGGCTCACATTCTAAGAAGTATCGATCAACAAGAAAAACAACTTGAGAATTGTCAAAAAAATATTGATCCTAAAACCCTGCAAGCTCAAATTGAGCAACAGCAGAAACGGTTTAAAAATCAAGAAGAACAGCAAAGGCGGCAGCTCGAACAATATTTGTCATTTAAGCAACAAAATTCAAAAGGAAATATTGTTAAAAGAATTGATATTAGTTATGAGGTTGATGAACTCAATATAGAAGATAATTTAGAACTAGTTTTATTTTTTGCAGCAAATAGAGTTTCATCTTTTCAACCAGTACAAAACATTGGCTCATTGGAGCAAGAAAGAAACCAAATAAAAGCACAGTCAAAGAAAGGTAAGAACTCTAATGCAGGTTCCCTTATAGAAAGATTTTTGGCTAATTGGGAGGTCAAAAGTGCTTTAAGAGAAAAGAAAAATGATAGCTCTGTAACAGAAGAGTTGAAAAAATGGAAAGCTCAATTTGTAAAATCCTTAAGAGTACTCTTAGATGATGATTCTACGGATATTGAATTTAATGATGATACTCTTAACTATGAAATAAAACAGGAAGGTAAAGAACCGTTTTCATTTAGGGATTTATCGTCAGGCTATGCTGCAATACTCAAGGTTTTTGTTGAGTTATTGATGCAAACCGAAGTCTCTGATTATTCGCCTAACTCTATAGCTGGTTATGTGATTATTGATGAAATAGATGTTCACTTACATGTGTCTCTTCAAAGGAAGGTTTTACCTTTTCTTTCGTCTCTATTCCCAAATGTGCAATTTATAGTGTCCACTCACTCTCCTTTTGTTCTGATGTCAGGTGACAATGCTGTTATTTTTGATATGGAAAAAAATTCACAAATGGATGAAGATCTATCATTTTACTCATATTCTGCTGTTTTAGAGGGGGTTTTGGGGATTAAGCCAACATCACTACTATTGGAAAATAGGATTTCTGAGCTTTCTGAAATTACAAATTCTGAAAGAATAGAGCGCTCTAGATTAGAACAGTTAATTAATGAAATAGAACCTTTATCAGATATGTTAAATAATAGAGAGAAATCGTTCTATTTAAAGGCGGTTAATGTTTTAGCAGACATGGATGAAGATTAGTGTTCAACGTGGAAAGGGTGGCTCCTGCACCAGCAAGCCTCAATAGAAACCAGTATAACGCACAAGATGTAATAGACGTTTTAGAACCTATGTTTTACGGAAAGTGTTACTTGTGTGAGCAAGATGAACTTGCGGATCCCGAAATAGAACATTTTGATCCTCACATGGGAGATGAAACAAAAAAATATGACTGGGATAATCTTTATTACTCTTGTGGTCGTTGTAATAGCATAAAAGGCACGAGGCATACTAACCTCCTTGATTGTTGTGATGTAAATATTGATGTTCTTAGAGGAATTAAGTGCCTATTACCTAGCTGCCCTGACGCTGATATCGAAGTTACAGCTCAAATTAATAGTCCACAGGCTGATAACACCGTGGAGTTGTTGAATAGATGTTACAACGAAAAAAATACACCGTTGAGGGGTATAACCAGAGTTGTACTTATGGATAAGTTGTTTGAGCTACATGTTGAGTTTCAGCATTATAGATTAACGTTAAAAAAGAAAAAATATACGCCTGCTGAGAAAGCATTAGCTAAAAATAGGTTAGCAGAAATGATAAAGTCACATTATCCATTTTCTGTTTTTTGGAGGTGGCATGTGCTATCGGATAGTTTTTTAAGTCAACAGCTGGATGATGTAATTGATTTTTAGTCTTCCGCGTAGGTAGGTTCAAAGGAAGTGAATCCCAACAATATAATTGAACATTCAAAATGTTGAGTGCGCCTCTGGCTTAGCCAACCTACCAAACATGCAAAAATTTGACTCGTATAAACGGCTGCTTATCACCAGCTAGCAGATATTGATAATACACGCTTTAACTTCCGCTCCTGGCACAGAGCCGCTGGTCGGCTCTCAATTGTTTATGTCCAAAAGTGAGTTAGAACGACCGGGCTTTTTCGCTCAAAACAGCCAGTATCTATTTAATTGTGAGCCATATTTTATCGCGTCAGCAAGCCTGACACCTGGTGGTTTACACCACAAACTATACAAGATCTGAAATACACTTATTTTTGAAATTACTGATGCGAGCCGATTCAAACCAGTAACTAATTTCAGCTGTGTGCCAGCAGCAGGCCTTCGGCTGGGAGGAGGTGAAGTAGTCTTATCGCCTCAATATTTACAATAATAAAAAGCTCTAAACAGTTGCTCAGATAAAATTGTAATCCCCCCAAAATTTAGCAGCAGTTATTAGTAGAAAATTCTATTAAACTAAAAGTAAGGAGTTTTCTATGCGTAAATCAAGATATAGCGATAGTCA
>Ga0207847_100078_pt1 | contig 107036 bp, 94 predicted proteins | sample TtaePargueraPR_8_FD_187736 | JGI IMG/M metagenome (GOLD analysis project Ga0207847, IMG submission 187736) | Aerobic enrichment media microbial communities from Bioluminiscent Bay, La Parguera, Puerto Rico - Tt and E1 (SPAdes) | ecosystem: Environmental > Aquatic > Marine > Unclassified ... | reverse complement strand
TGCTAATTGCTCCATAAAGTCGGCATCGTGTATACTTGGATTCATAGGTAGGGCATCTCCTCTCGTGGATCTGGACAATTCCGAGAGTACCCTACCTTCTTCTATTTGTGAATACACTTTTTACCGAATTACACAAACTATTTTACGTCATCTGCGTGAATGCCGTTGTCGATCTATAAGTCCCTCAAGTTCCGCTATTCGCGTCGCGTTCGACCTCGGTGTAGTTTAATTCCGTTATGTGTGATCCACTTCGGTGCAGATCATGTACTGTTATGTGCGATCCACCCCGGTGCAGATCATGTACTGTTATGTGTGATCCACTTAGGTATAGTCCACGTTCCGCTATGTACGTCGTGTATGTCGTGCTTGTCATCTCCCGCTAGTGTGCGATCCCCCTCGCTGTTAGTAACCTGTAGTTTTGACAAATGTAGCTGTGATCTTGCGGTGTGAAAGCCAGGTCCAAGGTGCTATCATTAACGAAAAATGAACATCGGAGGAGATTACGATGGGAGAAGTACTCGTATTTGATTCGCAACGTTCGATTCGTTTTGATACTTATGCGGAGGTAGAGCTGCAGCCGGGACAGGTGCGGCTTCACACTTTATATTCTGGGATTAGCGCAGGGACACAACTGACCGCTTATCGGGGGACGAATCCGATGGTAGGCAAGGCCCGTGATCCGAAGACAGGACTGTTCGAAGCGCGATCGGACGGAACCTCCATCTATCCCGTGGTCGGAGGCTGGGCCTACGAAGAAGTAGGCAAGGTGGTTGAGCTCGGTCCTGGTGTGGAGCGCGTTAAGCTTGGCGATATCGTCTACGGTACATGGGGGCATCGCAGCTCACATATTGTGTCAGAGGAATTTGCCTTGGATCACACGCTCCGCAGTGAGTTAGACCCGATCGTCGGCATCTTCTCTCAGATGGGCGCGATCGCGCTGAACGCTGTACTGGACGCTCATCTGCACGTTGGTGAGTCGATTGCCGTATTCGGTCAAGGTGTGCCCGGTCAGCTAGCAGCACGGCTCGCTGCATTGAACGGTGCCAAGGTAATCGCGATTGATCTGGACGATTGGCGCTTGGAGCGTTCGGCTCAATTCGGAGCGGCGCACACGATCAACAGCAGTGCCGGGGATACCGCGCGTGTGATACGCGCATGTTGCGGCGAGGATGGGGCAGATGCGGCCATTGAGCTGTCAGGCTTCACGCAAGGGCTCCATGAAGCGATCCGTTCAGTCGTGTATAATGGAAGAGTAGTGGCAGCAGGCTTCTACCAAGGGGAGGCGCAGGGCTTGTTCCTTGGCGAAGAATTCCACCATCGCCGCGTGCAGATCGTATGCTCGCAGATCAGCAATGTATCCACGGAACTGACGAATCGCTGGAACCGCCTGCGCATGGAGCGAACGATCTTCGATCTCGCTGCGTCGGGAAGCTTGGACCTGCAAGGTTTGATCACACATGTCGTGCCATTCAAGGATGCGGCACACGCCTACGATATGCTGGATAATCAGACGGAGCCGAGCCTGCAAACTGTACTGACCTTCGAGACGTAATCGCCACAACGAGGAGGATGCTTGTTGGACAGAAGCGAGACACTTCGCATACTGATTGAGTATGCCGCGTTGAAGATTGTCGCCTTCGATGTGCATAGCCGGACCGAGCTGAATATACGCGGACGGCAGCTGCCATGGTACGTCGTCTCTTACATGAAGGAAGGCAGCTGCCGGCTCCGATTGGATGGGCAGGACTACCATGCAGCGCCTGGGGATGTTGTGCTCATCCCCCCGCATACGTCCCACGACCATGTGAAGGATACGGATGAGAACACCGTATTCATGTGGTGGCACTTTACTTATCAGCTTGCAGGTGTTATGGATGTATTGCGATTGTTCGAGCTGCCGGTCTGCTTCTCGTTGCCGAATGCAGAGAAGTTCGAGGATAGCTTCAGCCAATATATGAAGTACGCCTCCGAACCAAGAAGTGTGGCCGATATCCTTATGAAGGAAGCGAGAGCGCTTGAGCTGATGGCTATTGTGCTAGAGGCTGTAATCGACCGCAGCGAATCGCTGTTGACGGTGAAGCCGTCAGGCATGTTCGCACAGATGCTGACCGATATGCTCCGTCACCCAGAGAGGCATTATTCGCTTGAAGATTTACGAGAGCGCTATCATATGCATCCGACGTACATTTCGAATCAATTCAAGCGAATTTTCGGGCTGACACCTAAGCAATTTCAGGCGAAGCTTCGCTTAGAGCAGGCTAAGAAGCTGTTGCTCGCAGATGAGAAGTCGATCACGCAGATTGCTAACGCATTAGGCTATCACGATGTCGATGACTTCACCCGTTTTTTCAAAAAACAGGAAGGTCTGTCGCCGCGCGCGTACAAAAAAGCGCATCCCTTGTTGCAATGAAATGATAGGTAAGCTAGTTCAAAATCCAGTATACAAAGGCGGGAAGTATTATGAAATTATCAGTATCTTTGCATGCAGCCATTCCGGGCAAGTCCCTTACGACAGAGCAGAAGCTTCGGATGGCAGCTGAACTCGGGTATTCTGCTGTAGAATTCTGGGCGTGGTGGGAGGAAGATGTGGAGGCAGTCGCCAAGACGGCAGCAGCAAGCGGTCTGGAGATTGCATCCGTCTGCACGCGATTCGTCAGCCTCGTCGATCCGAGCGCGCGTGAACAGTATCTGGAAGGAATCGCCGAGAGCATAGAAGCGGCGCGCCGATTGGGTTGCCGGTACTTGATCAGCCAGACGGGGAACGCCATTCCGGGGGTAAGCCGGGAGGAACAGACAGCGTCGTTGATAGAAGGCTTGCAGGCAGCAGGCAAGCTGCTTGAAGGTACGGATATTACGCTGATCGTAGAGCCGCTGAACATCTTGGTGGACCATCCAGGCTACTTCTTGGTGCACGCAGACGAAGCCGCGGACATTATTCGCCGTGTCGATTGTCCGCAGGTGAAGCTCGTATACGACGTGTATCATCAGCAAGTATCAGAGGGGAACCTGATTCCAACGATACGCAAGCATATGGATACGATCGCATACTTCCATATTGCTGACCATCCGGGCCGTCATGAACCAGGAACGGGCGAAATCCATTACACGAATGTGCTCCAAGCGATTCGAGACGAGGGTTATAACGGCTACGTCGGTCTCGAATATTTCCCGCAGGGCGAACCAGACGCGGCGCTTAAGAAAGTGCTGGAGGAATACGGCGCTTTTAACGACTAAAAACACTCCCGTTAAAAACCTCCTATACTTATCCCAAGGGAAGAATACGGGACGAAGCATAGGAGGTTGCGTTGCGGGAAAATGCAAATAGGCATGTATTCAGTCGAAGTTAGTGACAAATGAGCCTTAAACCTGCGAAAGTACATGCTTTTGATGCCTAGGTAGTTAAATACGGCTATTTCAGCATTTGAAAGATGCAGATTCGCAGGAACTCCAAAACATTCCCCCACTTATCACAATTGAAGCCTGCACAATAGCAGGAATTCATGGCACACACAATCGAAGTCTGCACGATGAGTCAATCTCTGCTCGATATCTGCTGAACAGGCAGCAGGAGTTGAGGCAGATAGAGTTGGCGAGGTGCAAGGATGACCGGACCAATCACGTGAATAGGACACGGTGACACGATCATCCTCTTTAACAATTCTTCCGTCCATCCAATGACGAATCAATGCGAATGCGTGCCGCCGAACGACATGACCCAGATGCTGCCGGCGACGATGATGACGGCGAGGAAGACGCCGTATAGAATGTTGATCCACTGGGAGTGGCGGTCTTCGCCTTCATTGACATGCATGAACATTGTCAGCTGCAGTCCGGCCTGTACGACAGCCAAGCCGCCGATGATCCACATGATCGTCTTGAACGACAGGGAGGTCTTCAGCGCAATACCGGCTGCCGCGAATGTCAGCAGCAGGGAGAACAGGAAGCCAAGCACATGTCCAATTGGAAAACGGCTCATTTTCTTCTCCATGTTAAGACACCATCCCTTTCAGGTACACGAATGTGAAGATGAAGATCCAGACGACATCGAGAAAGTGCCAGTATAGGCCGATGATGAACGTTTTGCGCGCGGTTACTGGCGTCAATCCCCGCTGCAGCAGCTGGATGATGACCATGATCGCCCATAAGATGCCGAAGGTGACGTGCAGGCCATGCGTGCCGAGCAGGACGAAGAAGCTGGATAGGAAGGCACTCGTCTGCATCGTCGCGCCTTCGTGTACATAATGCATGAATTCATTGATCTCCATATAGAGGAATCCGGCACCGAGCAGCAGAGTAATGACCAGCCAAGTGAGCAAACCCTTCAGACTGCCGCGCCGCATCTCATGGATGGCGACGCCGCAGGTGAAGCTGCTAGTCAGGAGCAGCATCGTCTGGATCATGACCTCGCGAATCATAATGATGTCCTGATGGGTTGGCCCTCCGGCATAACGTTCATACAGTACGCCATATACGCCGAACAAGGTAGCGAACAGGACGATCTCGGCACCGAGGAAGATCCAGAAGCCGAGTATGTTCATCCGGCTTTGCTCCGATTGATATTCGAGCGGTAAGGACGACGTTCCATAAGCTTTAGCCGACATAGCGGTTCACCTCTCCTTCCCGTAATCTCCAAGCTTGCTCAGTCTGTTCCACTTCTGCCTTATGAATGTGGTAACCGTCGTTGTAGTCGAAGGAACGCACGATCAAGCAGGCGAAGATGCCGATAGCGGCAACGGCAGCTGCCAAGTGCCATTCGAAGACGAGCAGGAAGCCTGCGATGCCGAAGATGATGCCCATGACGAATGGCAGTCCAGAATTGTTCGGCATGTGAATCTCTTCAATCTCTGTCTGCTGCAGCGTGAGCTCAGGACTGTCGGATTTCTTCATGTGCCAGAAGGCATCCAATTTGTCCACGACAGGCAGCTTGGCGAAGTTGTATGGCTGTACTGGCGAAGCAGTCGCCCATTCGAGCGTACGCGCATGCCACGGATCGCCGGTGATGTTGCGGTCAGCATGACGCAGGCTCCAGTAAATGTTGTAGCAGAAGACGGCGAAGCCTGCAGCCAGTATGACCGAGCCGAGCGCGGACACGAGGAACAGATTCGAGAAGCCGGACTCGACCGAGAATGTGTAGCTGCGCCGTACTGCGCCCTTCAGACCGAGGAAGAACATCGGCATGAAGGTGACGTTGAAGCCGATCACGAACAGCCAGAAGTGCCATTTGCCGAGCCGTTCATTGAGCAGGAAGCCGAACATCTTCGGCCACCAATAATAGAGACCGGCGAACACGGCGAACACGACGCCCGGAATGAGCACATAGTGGAAATGCGCGACTAGAAACAGCGTGTTGTGGTATTGGTAATCGGCTGCGCCCATCGCTAGCATGACGCCGGTCACACCGCCGATGACGAAGCACGGTACGAATGCCAGCGCCCACAGCATCGCCGTAGTCGTGCGGATGCGGCCGTGGCGCATCGTGAACAGCCAGTTGAACATCTTCACACCGGTCGGCACCGCGATTAGCATCGTCGTAATCGAGAAGACCGAGTTGACCGCGGCGCCAGCGCCCATCGTATAGAAGTGATGCACCCATACGAGCATGCTGAGCAGCGCGATCCCGACGATCGATACGACCATCGACTTATAGCCGAACAGCGACTTGCGGGAGAAGGTCGCGATGACTTCTGAGAAGATACCGAACGCTGGCAGGGCGACAATGTACACCTCGGGATGGCCCCACAGCCAGAACAAGTTCGCCCATAGCATATCCAGCCCGCCGCCGGACAAGGTGAAGAAGTGTGTGCCGTACAGACGGTCGAATGTCATCAGTCCAAGCGCCACGGTGAAGATCGGGAATGCGGCGACAATAATGATGGACGTGACCAGCGTCGTCCAGCTGAACATCGGCATACGCATGAGCGTCATGCCCTTCGTACGCATCTTCAGTATCGTGACGACGAAGTTGATCCCAGACAGCAGCGTACCAATCCCGGCGATCTGCAAGGCAACGGCGTAATAGTTGTTGCCAATGCCTGGGCTGAATTCCTTGCCCGCGAGCGGGAAGTAGGACGTCCAGCCGGCATCCGGCGAACCGCCAATGACGAATGAGACATTGAACAGCATCGCCCCGCTGAAGAACAGCCAGAAGCTGAGCGCGTTCAGTTGCGGGAAGGCAACGTCGCGCGCGCCGATCTGCAGCGGAATGACGACATTCATCAGACCGATCAGGAACGGCATCGCCATGAACAGAATCATAATGACACCGTGTGTGGTGAAAATCTCGTTATAGTGCTGAGCGGTGAGGAATTCCATCTCCGGGCGCGAGGTCTGTGCCTTCATGAGCAGACCGTCCATGCCGCCGCGGAAGAACATTAACACCGCTGAAATAATATACATGATGCCGATCCGCTTGTGATCGACGGTCGTCAGCCACTCGCGCCATAGCCACTTCCACCGCTTGAGATAGGTCAAGCCAGCCACGATGCCCAGCATCGTGAGCACAATAGCAATCTGGGAGCCCAAGATGAGCGGATCGCCTGTTATGAAGAATTCATCCCATTTAATGCCCATGGTGCTCGCCTCCTTCGTTGTCCGGGTTTGGATGATGATGTTCTTGGTCTGCTGCCGGGGTATCGGATTGGTTCAAATAATGATCTTCTTCCTCGAACACCTTGCCCTGATAGCCGTGATAGCGGTACAGCTCCGGGTTCGTGTAAGTCGGCGAATCGACCTCCGCATGATTGACCCATTCCAGATGCGTATTCGTGAAGGTCAGACGTCCCAGATGCGTCGGCTTCAGCAGCTCCTCGTAATGTTCTTCCGTCAGTGGATCGGCCGTCTCATGCACATCCTCCACCCACTGCTTGAATTCCGCAGGTGTCTGTGCCAGCACCTCGAACTCCATCTGCGCATAGCCGCGTCCGTTGAAGTTAGTGTTCTTGCCGAAGTAGGAGCCGGGATGGTCCGCAACCAGATACATCTGCGTTTCCATCTTGCCCATCGTATACTTCTGCCCGCCAAGCGCAGGAACCCAGAACGATTGCATCGTGCTAGCTGAGGTCAGCTTGAACAGAATCGGCGTATCCTCCGGGATATTCACATAGTTGACGGTTTCGATATTGTGCTCCGGATAGCTGAAGATCCACTTCCAGTCTGCAGATGTAACATGGATCACGACCGGGTCTTGGTTCTCGTAGCCTTCCGGCACTTCTTCCAATGCGTAGAGCGTCCTCACAGTCGGAATCGTGAGAGCTATGACGATCAGGATCGGAATGGCGGTCCAGATAATCTCCAGCTTGATGCTGCCATGCTCCTCCGGCGGATCGACATCCTCAGTGCCCGGGCGCTCCCGATACTTCCAGACGATATAGGCAAACAGGGCGAAGACGACGACAACGACGAGCAGCATCCACCAGAGTGACCAATTGATCAACTCCATAATACTGCGGGCTGCGGGACCTTGCGGTTCGAATACGACCATGTTCGTCTCGCAGCCGCTGAGAAGCAGGACAGGCACGAGCGTGAGCAATAGTATCCAGCGTGCGGGGGTACGTCGATTCATAGGTCAGTTCATCTCCTTTTTTGCTCATAACAGATAGTTTGAGAAAAAATTCACAATACGTTCAAAAAAATTTTATATTTGTGTGATAGAGATCACGGTGCTTGATGCGCTGCTGTGATCTGATCTTGTTGTGATTACGATCATATCATGGGAATGCGCTGTCAATTGTTACGGAACGGTTAAAACTGTGACAGAAATCGGGTGAAACTGTGTCGGAATTGCGAAGGGGATTTATGTATAACAAAAAGCCGCCCAGATGGAGACATTTTTCTTTACAATTTAATTCGGCAGGAGTATGATTCAGTTTATAATTGAATTCATATTCTGGATCGCTGAATTTCCGATTAGGAAGACGGGGGAACCACCGTAACATGGGGTGAATCCTTCGGGGAATGCTGTCATATTCCCTGAAGGTAGGGCTACTCTCAAGGGCCCGAATCCGACAGCTAACCTCGTAAGCGTGCCTGAGAGAGGATGATGGGACTTGTGTGTCTACATTGACTGATTCACAGGGGGCTGCCTCTGTGTTTTTTTGTTGTTTAAAGGGAGTAACCATTCGGTGAAGGAGGGATCTGCATTGAAGCAATTTATTGTGGTAGGATTGGGACGCTTCGGAGGGAGCGTCACGAAAACGTTGATTTCGATGGGTTACGAAGTGTTGGCGATGGATAAAGATCAGAAGAAAGTTCAAGAGTTTGCAGCTATAGCCACCCATGTGTTTCAAGCGGATTCTACCGATGAGCAAGCTTTGGTTGAATTAGGAGTTAGCAATTTCGATCATGCGATTGTCGCCATCGGAGACGATCTGCAAGCAAGCATTCTCACCACCTTGCAGTTGAAGAAGTTGGGACTAACAACCGTCACGGCCAAAGCGGTGAATGAATTGCATCATAAGGTTTTGGAAAAGGTAGGCGCCGATCATATCGTCCATCCGGAACGCGATACAGGAATCAGGGTAGCCCATCAGGTGACTTCGAAAAATTTGATTGATTTCATTGAATTGTCTCCGGATTACAGTCTGGTAGAAATTTCGGCGCCGACATCCATGCATGGACAGTCGCTGGAAACATTGAATATCAGAGCCCGCTACGGTTGCAGCGTAATGGCCATCCGCACGAGAGCGAACGAGATGATCATTTCACCGAATGCCCAGGATCAAGTCCATGAAGGCGACATCCTAGTGGTCATCGGAAGCAACGATGATATTGCCCGATTTGAAAAAGGGTACGAGTAAGGAAAGTGGAAGGAGAACAGAGCAATGGTACTGCCATGGTCGAAAAAAGTATTTGTGCTGAATCCTCATCAATGGATGCTTATCGGATTCGGTATCATTATATTCATTGGGACCATACTGCTTGGTTTACCTGCGGCTTCTTCATCGGGTGAAAGTATTGGCTTCCTAAATGCATTATTTATGTCGACATCTGCTGTGTGCGTGACAGGATTAGCGGTGATAGATACCGGAAGCGCCTTGTCTGTATTCGGTCAACTGGTCATTATGGTGTTAATTCAAGTTGGCGGTCTTGGGTTCATGACATTCGGTGTGATTATTGCCATAGTGTTGGGCAAAAAGCTGGGATTGAAGTACCGTCTGTTAATCCAGGAATCAACGAAAGCTACCACTATACAAGGCCTGGTCAAGCTTTCGTTTAGTATATTCCTGATTGCCTTCATATTTGAAGCGATCGCAGCTGCCATATTGATGTTTCGCTGGGCTGGAGAGATGGGGTACGGGAAAGCAGCGTATTATGCTGTATTTCATGCTGTCTCCGCATTCAACAATGCCGGATTCGCGCTGTGGTCGGACAGCTTAAGCCGTTTTGTAGGAGATCCGATTATCAATGTTGTCATCAGCGCTATGTTTATCTTGGGCGGGATTGGATTCACAGTTATTATGGATGTATGGCAGAAGAGCAGCTGGAAGAAGCTGTCCTTGCATTCCAAGGTGGTGCTGTTAACGAGTACTGTATTGTCGTTGCTTGGATTCTTATTTATCTTCATTCTAGAATCGTTAAATCCATCCTTTTATGATTTAAGTCTTAGCGAGCGGTTGTGGGGTGCTTATTTTCAAGGGGTTACGCCAAGAACAGCGGGTTTCAATACGATGGACATAGCCGGAATGATGGCAGCTTCCCAGTTTTTTATCATCTTCTTAATGTTCATCGGCGCTTCGTCAGGCTCTACCGGCGGGGGGATCAAGACCAATACATTTGTCGTCTTGATTCTAGCCATGTATGCGACAATTCGCGGCAGGAGTGAAGTGCACGTATTTAATCGGAAGATCGTGACCGATATTATTATGCGGGCCCTGACGGTTATCTTAGCCTCCTTAGGTATCGTGTTGATGGTTGCCTTTCTGCTGACGATTACCGAGCATGCGTTGCAGCGTGATTTTCTGGAAATTTTGTTTGAAGTTACGTCTGCATTCGGTACCGTAGGTTTGTCAATGGGCTTGACGCCGGAGTTGACATCGCTGGGCAAGCTACTCATCATCTTCACGATGTTCGTGGGTAGATTGGGACCATTGACCTTGGCATTTGCTCTTGCGCAAAAGAAGACCACCCATATTGGATACGCTGAGGAAAAAGTGCTAATTGGTTAAAACTAGAGAGGACAGGTGAAAGCAGATGAAAAAGGTATACGAACCGGACCGCATTCAACAAGAGGTGCCGTTGGAATCAATTCCAGACGAAGTGCGGGCATTGTATCTTCGCCCAGGCGAGATCATGGCAATTCAGGAGCAATTCCCCGTAGCGTTCCAGCCGCTGGGTACACTGGAGTGGCATGGTCGGCATAACCCGATCGGCGTTGACTCGATCAAGGCCGAGCGACTCTGTGAGGAAGCGGCGAATCAGGCAGGCGGGATCGTCATGCCAACGATCCACTTCGCAGCTGACGCTCACTGGGATCGTGGCTATGGCTTGGGTCATGGGATGGATGCGGCTGCGGGCTACCAGCTCCCCGGCTCGTATTACCAAATTCCGACCGAGCTCTTGAAACAGTATGTCCTGAACGCCTGCAGCAATTATCTGCAGCGCGGATTCAAGCTGGTGGTAATGGTGTCTGGTCACAATCCGCCTATTCAGCAGAGCTTGATGGACGAGGTGTGCTACCTGATGAAGTCGCCGGATGGTCATGAGCCGGTCTGCTTCGTGATGGATTATACTTTGATAGAAGAAGGGAATCCGCGCCGTAACAGCGATCATGCGGCAGGAGTCGAGACGAGCATGATGATTCACTTGCAGCCGGATCGTGTTAACATGCAGGCCAATGACGGTCACGAACGTCCCGATCTCGGGCAGCTTGGCTCGTTCCCTTATCATGAAGCGACTGCCGAGGAAGGCCGCATCCGCTTCGAGCTGCAGGTGGACGGGCTAGCCAAGCTCGCGAGGGAGAGACTGGAGCGGTTGACGAGGTGAACGGAGTGGGATATGCAGCGTAATGAAGACTGCGGGAAGGCCGCCTTCCCGCATGTCTCCCTCTCGCTTCCGGTTCTCCTGTGAGAATCGTCTGGATATCATGCGCTAATCTCTCACAGCCAGTGGAAGTGTTGTGCCGATTCGTGGGAATCCGCTTGGGCCGAGTGGAATAAACCTACTTAAGCTAGATGAAAGTCGTGCAGATTCCTGCGAAACCAACTCATGCCCAGTGAATCGCTCGGATTCCTGCGAATATGCAGGTTTTAGCATTTGATGAAGCACATAGTTGATAATTTGATGCGAAAATGCATCGTTTTTGCTTAGATCAACCGTATATCGAGTTTTCGTAGTGGAATTCCAGTATTTTCGCAGGCATTCGGCAATAGGGGCTCTGAATCGGAGGCAAAGCCTGCATGTTAGCATCTATTTCAAGCTGAATGGTCTTGCATGAGCACATATACTAAGGAATTCGGGCGTACTTTGTCGTCAACGGAAATAGCGAAGTCTATTTTTTAATCGAGTTCCTTCCAATAGTCTTCTCTTTAAGCCTCATGAATATCCACACCACAATCCCTACTAATACTATTATTGAATAAATTACAACTAATAATCCAAAAGCAAGTTTGCTGAATCCAACGTTGATTCCCTTATTTAACTCAGTAATCATAGTTGACTCAAACTTTTTTTTGATCTATGCAGACTTAAATATAAAAGGCCAACCGCAAAACGCCGGTTGACCGTTACAATGTTAGCCTGCATCAAATTCACCTATCCGAGCTCACCCCACCCTACAAGCCTTCACTTTGACGATCTTCTTGTCGTCGGCTTCCTCGACCTTGAAGAGCACGTCGTTGAACTCGATCTCGGAATGGTCGTCCGGTCCCGGGATGCGGCCGAGCTGGCCGATGAGGAATCCGCTTAATGTGTCGTATTCGTGCAATGGCAGCTCGACGTCGAACACGCTGGCTACTGTGTCCAGATCGATGATCCCCTTCATGAGAAAAGTGTGCTCGTCGAGCTTGAACATCTCCTTCTCTTCTTCATCATACTCATCGAATATATTGCCGACGATCTCTTCAATCAGATCCTCGATTGTCACAATGCCAGCTGTGCCGCCGTACTCGTCGAGAACGATAGCCATGTGCAGCTTGCGCTTCTGCATGTCACGGAACGCCTCGTCTGTCTTCAGTGAGGAGGGAATGAACAATGGCTTACGAATCACACTCTTCAAGTCGAACTGTTTCCCGTCGCAATCCGCGATGAATGGCAATATATCCTTCGCATGCAGCAAGCCGATAATATTGTCAATGCGGTCTTCATAGACAGGGAAGCGTGTGAATCGTTCCGATTGAATGAGCTCAACCAATTGCTGCAATGAATAGTGCAAGGGAATACCGACAATGTGTGTGCGGTGTGTCATAATTTCGGATACGGTCTTATTGTCGAATTCGAAGACGTTGTTGATCATGATTTTTTCCGATTCTTGAATAGTGCCGCGCTCCTTGCCGAGATCGACCATCATCCGAATTTCTTCTTCGGTAACCTGCTCGTCCTGCTCATGGGGATCGACGCCGAATAAGCGGACGACAAGGTTAGTGGAACCTGTTAACAGCTTAACGAACGGTGCAGTGATAGCTGACAGAATGGTTAATGGACGAGCAGCGAACATGGCGATCGGCTCTGCCTTGCGCATGGCAAGCCGCTTGGGAACAAGCTCACCGAACACGAGGGTGAAGTAAGAGAGGATCAAGGTAATGAGTGCGACGGACAATGTGCTCAGTAGCGCTTGGGACAGCGGGACGCCTTGTTGTAGCAGGAGATCTACCAGTTGGCTGGCGAATTTCTCGGCGGCGAAGGCGCTGGCCATGAACCCCGCAAGTGTGATGCCGATTTGGATCGTGGCGAGGAAGCGGCTCGGTTCGGCGAGCAGCGCCTGCAGCAGTTTCATCTTGGGGTGACCTTCGTCCGCCATTGTCTTGACTTTGTTGTCGTTCAGAGAGATCAATGCGATCTCAGAGGCAGCGAAAAAAGCATTCAATACGATAAGCACAACTAGTACGATAATTTCGATCATGCAGCAATCACTCCAGTGGCAGCGGTTGAGTATGTAGGATATCCGCTGAGGATAAGTAAGTAAGGCAAGGCATATGAGCCAAACCTCCCACCAATTATAGGGAACTTATACGGTACCACACATGACTATGCCAAGTCTTAGTCAGTATTTGTTGCCAGTACAGAGATCATACAACAAAAGAAGAAGCTGTTCCAGTCCGATGACTGTGCAACAGCTTCCCCGTATCGTAGTGGTGTATGTGACAATTATTTCGTGAAGATATGATTGCCGATCCGCTGGATCATCGGTCGCGTGCGAATCCAAGCGCTGGTCGCTGTCTGCGGATTGTAGTAGAACAACGCTTCGCCCGATGGGTCCCATCCTCGGACGGCATCCTCCGCTGCTCGGTACGCAGTGGCATTCGGTGTGAGCCAATATTGACCGTCATCTACAGCTGTGAAAGCACCTGACTGGAAGATGACGCCTCGGATGGAATCCGGGAATTCGCTTGATTGAATGCGATTCATGACGACGGCGCCGATGGCGACTTGTCCGATATAAGGTTCGCCGCGTCCCTCGCTGTAAATCGCTTTGGCCAGTATATCCATTTCATATCGATTCAACGTATATTTGCGCAATGTTTTCCAGGTTTGAGCGCCGGTGATGCCGTCACCCGTTAATCCATAATGCTGCTGGAAGCGTTGCACAGCACGAATGGTCTCCCTTCCATACATGCCGTCAAGGGGTTCTTGGTAATAGCCAAGCACCTTCAGTCGGTATTGAACGTCCCACACATCGCCATTCGCACTGCCTGATGTCAACAACGTTCCGGCTTGCGTCGATATGGGCGACAGTCCTGTTATGGCTAGTATGAATACGAGCATGGATACGATTAGCTTTTGCCTCATAGTTGTCATGGATTGATTCCTTTCTCTATATAGTTGAAAAATTTTAGTGTATTCCTCACGTGGGCTGCAGAACCTCTTGCATGGTAACATAGTGGAAACAAGGTATGCACTATGGGGTTATTGGAAATTAGAAGGGAGAGTTGCAGATGTGTGCGAGTAGGGATTTGGAAAAGGTGAAGACAGCATTGACGCAACGGCAGGTGAGGTTGACGAATGGCAAGACTGTGCCGGCAATTGGACAGGGTACGTGGTATATCGGTCAATCCCTGGCTAAGCGTCAGCAGGAAATTAATAGCTTACGGCTGGGCGTCGAGCTTGGGATGACATTGATCGATACGGCGGAGATGTACGGTGACGGCTTGTCTGAGGAGCTTGTAGGTGAGGCGATTCGCGGGTTGCGGGATGAGGTGTTCCTCGTCTCGAAAGTATACCCGCACAACGCAGGGCTTGGAACAATTGCGAGCAGCTGTGAACAAAGCTTGCGAAGGCTGGGTACAGACTGCTTGGATCTCTACTTGCTGCATTGGCGCGGAAGTGTGCCGTTCAGTGAGACGATCGAGGGCATGGAGAAGCTGGTGGAGGCGGGTAAGATTCGCAGCTGGGGTGTCTCGAATCTCGATACGGCAGATATGGAAGAGCTGACCGCGCAGGCGCAAGGAACCCACTGTGCCACGAATCAGGTGCTCTATCATCTGGGCTCGCGCGGGATCGAATACGATCTGCTCCCTTGGCAGCGTGCGAATGACATGCCAATTATGGCTTACTGTCCATTGGCACAGGCAGGCTCTCTGCGCAGAGGATTGGTGGAGCATCCGACGGTACAAGCAATTGCGAGCAATCACGGTATCTCCCCTTATCAGCTGTTATTGGCTTGGTGTATACGCAAGGAAGCGGTTATCGCGATTCCGAAGGCTTCCTCGGAGGAGCATGTCCGTGAGAATGCAGCGGCGATTCTCGTTGAACTGTCCGCAGAAGAGCTGCTGCAGCTGGATGAAGCGTTCCCTGCTCCGACTCGCAAGCTGCCATTGGATATTGTGTGAGGCACATATCCTTGTCCGGATGGGGCGATGGACATAGCTGTTAGGGTGCATGTGGATAGGTACATTGTCCACAGTTCTATCCACATTACCCACAAGGAGCCGACTACGGTTGTGCATAAGAATAGGCCTATCCTATTAACATATCCACAGAATTACTTGTCCACAGGTTGGATCTTGTCGAATGAACAGGAAGTTATCCACAACTTGTAGCGGATCGCTTTTGTTTTCATAATCAGCCAGGAAGGGCATGTTAATCAGAATGAGATGAAGATTGGACTATAGGTGTGTTTTTTTCGCAGACAGTGTGGTTTTCTTAAGTAATTGTGGATGTGCGGCTATGTTCGACATGGGATTGTCTTATAATGAGGCATAACGAATGGAGAAGGGATGAGTGGCCATGACAACACGAAGGATGGACAAGGTTTTGGTAACGGTGCAGTACCCGCCGCATCATTTCGATAGGATGAGCAAGGTGTTCGCCCCGGCAGAGCTGTTAGTCGTTGACAAGCATGATGATGAAGCGATGCAAGCTGCACTAGAGGTTGCGGATGCAGCGGTAATCGAAGGTGATTTGGATGAGCGCTTCTGGCAGGCGCCCAAGATGAAGTGGGTGCATTGTGACCACGCCGGACTGAATGGATCGGCCCGCCCTGAAGTATTCGAGCGAGGGCTGCTCGTCACAGGCTCCTCTGGGCGTTCTGCTCCAGTGCTTGCTGAACACGTTATGCTGTTCGCGCTGCTTCATGTATACCAATATGCGAATTTCTATGAAGCGCAGAAGAAGCATCAGTGGGGTGTGCCCGGCTATGAACAGCTACGCGGCTTGTATGGGAAGACGATGGGCATCATCGGTCTTGGCCATACTGGCAAGGAGCTAGCTGTGCGCGCCAGCGCATTCGGCATGCGAGTGCTGGGTTACCGGCATAGTGCCGGTTCTCCGCCGCCGAGTGTTGATCAGCTGTATAGCGCTGCGGCTGGCGATTCGCTGGATACACTGCTGCAGGAGAGCGACATTGTAGCGTTGGCGGTTCCGCTCAGTGACGATACGCACCACCTGATCGGGGAGAAGGAATTGCAGCTGATGAAGCCGACCGCCTGTTTGATTAATATGGCGCGCGGTGCTGTAGTGGATGAAGCAGCCTTGGTGAAGGCGCTGCATGACGGGGAAATCGGCGGCGCCGGGCTCGACACCTTCGTCCAAGAGCCGATGCCTGCGGACGACCCGCTGTGGGATGCGCCGAACACGTATATTACGCCGCATTGCACGCCTGCGGTGCCGGATCGGATCGGGCGCTCGCTCGATGTCATCTGCGAGAATGCTGTACGCTTCCGCGAAGGGCGCGAGCTGCTGAACCTGCTGCGCAAGGAGCAGATGTACACGAAGGGCTGACGCCGAGCGGCATGATTGGTACAATATGTACGGGACACGCAGGGATGAAGCCTGCCAGATGTGATTCTGGCGGGCTTTTAATGATTGGCGTGCTTAACGGAGGTGTCCATCGTTGCTATCTTGTGCTCTAACGGAAATCAGAGCCGCTTACAGCCCGTTTTTTGACCAATTGGAATTCTAACGGAAATCTTGCACCCTTAGCGCCGCTCAGTAGAAGAATTCAACCGCTTTGCTAGTAAATAAGGACCGCTGGCTTCCGTTAGAATGGAAATCTCATCGAAAATGACCTGTAAGCGCCTTAAGTTTCCGTTAGAACTACCCGTGACTAACCAACTGCAGCGTACATGGGCAAGAGTCGATGTGGTCAGGAGTATCGGCTAGTTCCACGTACATGGGCAAGAGTCGATGTGGTCAGGAGTATCGGCAACTTCCACGTACATGGGCAAGAGTCAATGCCGTCAGAAGTATTGGCTACTTCCACGTACATAGGTTAGAATCGATATAGTCAGGAGCATTGACAGCCTCCGCGTTCACTGGCGAAAGCGGAGGCTTGATCTGGAAGCTACTTGCTTTTTCTGCAAAAAAAGCATTGACGAACGCGGGGCAAAACCGCTAATATGAGACAATAACCCATAATTCATACCTTTTTAGTAGGGATTATGTGAGTAAAGAGAGAGCGGGTGGAGTATGACCTATCTGGTTATAGCGGTTGCGTTGTTTTTTGCTATGAATATTGGTGCTAGCGGTGCCGCAGCCACGATGGGCGTAGCTTATGGGAGCGGAGCGCTGAAGCGCAAGCGTACTGCATTGATTCTCGTCGCGATAGGTGTGTTTCTCGGTGCATACTTGGGCGGCGGTGAAGTCGTGAAGACATTGGGGTCGGGCATCATTCCGACTGATCTGCTATCGGTTTCCATTGTGTTGATTATACTGATCGGAGCAACAGGGACGTTGTTCCTTGCGAATATGCTGGGCATTCCTTTATCTACGAGTGAGGTAACGGTCGGATCAGTTGTCGGTGTGGGCGTAGCGTACCAGGTGCTGTATGTCGACAGCCTGCTAGTGATCGTAGCTTTCTGGCTGATCATACCGGTGCTGGCCTTCGGCATTGCATGGAGTGTAGGGCATTGGATTCGCCGATTGGAGAGGCGCGATGCCCGCTGGCGGGGGCAGGGCAGTCGCGGGTGGCAGAGGATGCTTGTGCTGCTAGTAATCGGAGCAGGCTTCGTGGAAGCATTCTCTGCGGGGATGAATAACGTGGCGAATGCAATCGGACCGCTCGTAGGGGCGGGCATGATGAGTACCGGCAATGGGATATTGTGGGGCGGCTTGTTCGTCGCATTGGGTGCCTTGCTGTTAGGTGGTCGTGTGCTGGAGACGAACGGGAAGAAGATTACGCAGATGTCCCTGCTTCAAGGCACAGCTGTCTCAAGTACAGGCGGATTTCTCGTCATTGTGGCTTCGTTGTTCGGCATTCCTGTTCCATTGACACAAGTAACAACATCAGCCATTCTAGGCATCGGCTCGGTTAATCATGGTGTAGATATGTGGCAAAAAGGTATTGTGCTGAAAATATTGAAGGTGTGGCTCGTTTCACCGCTATTGTCGCTTGTTGTTTCCTTCTCCTTAGTGAAGATCTTCGTCGAACCAGAGCCTTATCAAGTTATCGTGATGACGGCAGGCTTGCTCTCACTGATCGGTCTGAAGAGCTTGTATGACAGCGCACAAGCGGAGAAGCGTGCGACACATGAGGAAGGCGGAGGGATTTGAGCGTTTCGCCGACGGACTTGGTTGCATCTGCGGGATTATTTAAGCGAATAGGGGGAATTTCTTTGGCAGTTGGGCGAGACTGCAAGGAAATTCTTTTTTTATTGTCATAATAGCTGTATAGAGGTGCGTTTTCGATCTCCGCGAAAGTAATCGGAATAAGCTCCGAAGCAGCCCGTCACTTTCGTGGGTACACAAGGGAGGGATACCGATCAAACCAATAAAGTTAAAGCCAACTCGCGTATGGAGAACCTATGTAGGCGGAGCCATGCTGGAACAGTGGCGCGGTGCGGAACAGCCTATGGACGGACGGTTTCCAGAGGAATGGGTCGCATCTGTCGTCAACGCTCGCAATCCGGGCAGAGAAGACGTCGTGCAAGAGGGGCTCAGTCTCCGTGAGGATGAGCCGTCACAGACATTGCGTGCGTATATCGAAGCGAATCCTGAGGAGGCACTTGGCGCCGCGCATGTAGCCAAGCTCGGCTCGCATCCGGGGCTGCTGGTGAAGCTGCTAGACGCTGCAGAGCGGCTGGCCATTCAAGTGCATCCGGACAAGCTCACTGCCGACAAGCTGTTTCAGTCTGCATACGGGAAGACAGAGGCTTGGTTTTTTCTTGGCGGCAGACGTATTGGCAATGAAGCACCATACGTATTGTGTGGATTCAAGCCGGGTATGACGCGCGAGAAGTGGGAGAGGCTGTTCCATGCACAGGATATTACAGGCATGGTGGAAGCGCTGCATAAGGTATACCCGAAGCCCGGTGACGTGATGCTCATTCGCGGCGGTCTTCCACATGCGATCGGTCCGGGCAACTGGATGGTAGAAATTCAGGAGCCAACGGATTACACGATTCGCACCGAGCGGAAGACCCCTTCCGGCATGGAACTAGCGGATCATGCTATTCATCAAGGGCTTGGCTTCGATCAGATGTTCGATTGTTTCCATTACGAGTCAGGAACAGAGGAAGACATGCTGCGGCAGTGCAAGCTGTCTGCGGAGATCAAGGCTAGCGGGCAAGGCTGGCAGATGAAGCAGCTCATTCGATATGCGGATACCCCGTACTTCAGCATGGATCAGCTTGAATTAGATGCAGTCTCGCAAGGGCCTGCATGGACGACCGAAGGACGATTCGCTGTCCTGATCGTATTGGCAGGCAGTGGTACGATTCGCTGTCCTGACGGTGTGCAAGATGTGAACCAAGGAGATCAGCTTTTCATTCCAGCTAGTGTGTCTGCTGTCGTATTGGAGAGCGGAGACAACTCGCTGCAGATCGTTAGGTGTTTGCCGCCTGAATTGTAGTGGATACAGATTAGCGCAGTTCCCTCATTCCTTATGGAGTGGGGGTTTTTGTTGTGTGAGTAAATGTAGATACATAAATAAAGTTAGTATTTGTTATTGAAATAATAATATTTTTATAATAACATATCAGTACAGGTGCTAGGGATCCGAGATTTCTATAAGGAAACAGGGATCCTTTTCTACAAGCACTTTATGAAAGCGGTTACGAATTATTGGAGGAGGTGACTTGTTAGCGGTAAGCTTTCGTTTTGTTAGGAAGGGCATACTTATCGATCACGTATGAAGAGGAGGATAACAAGATGAGTCGAACTAGAAGATTCCTTGTCATGATGCTTGCAATGACACTTATATTCACACTGACTGCTCCGGTGTACGCCGAACGAGCATTTGATGCATCAGACCATTCACAGACTGATAGCCACCCTGGCAAGGGCAAAGGGAAGGGCAAGCATGAGCTTGATCTTGTCGATGCTAATGCAAGCGTTTACACAAAATCGCTGTTTGCCTATTTGCAAGGCTCGATGGGTGAGCGAGTATTGTTCGGCCAGCAGCATGTGACGGATGAAGGCTTGACGATTTCTACTACTACCGGTACAGAGTCTGATGTGAAGAATGCAGTAGGTGACTATCCAGCCATATTCGGTTGGGATACACTGAGCTTGCAAGGCTATGAGAAGCCGGGATCGCAGGACAATACGGACGAAGAGAACGTGGAAGCCCTCGCAGCCAGTATGATTCAAGCATATGAGCTGGGCGGGATCGTAACCTTGAGCACGCATCCACGCAATTTCGTAACAGGCGGCGCTTACAATGATACTTCGGTCAGAACGGTTGAGCATATTTTGCCGGGTGGTGCCTACCATGACGAATTGAACGCCTATCTTGATCTGGTTGCAGATTTGGCAGACAGTCTCGTGGACAAGAAGGGCGAGGCTATTCCACTCATCTTCCGTCCATGGCACGAGCAAAGCGGAAGCTGGTTCTGGTGGGGCGCAGGCACGACCACATCGCAGGAATACATTGCCTTGTATCGCTATACGGTTGAATATTTGCGCGATGCGAAGGGTGTCCGCAATTTGCTGTATGCGTGGTCCCCGAATGCTTCCTTCCAAGGCGATGCTGACAAGTACTTGACGACCTATCCGGGTGATGATTACGTCGACATTCTGGGCATGGACCAGTATGACAACAAGGAAGCCCCAGGCACAGATGCCTTCCTTGGTTCAGTCGCTGAGGATTTGGGCATGATCGTGAAGCTTGCAGAGGAAAAAGGCAAGATCGCAGCACTCACTGAATTCGGGTTCAGTCCGCAAGGCATGTATCCGGAAGGCAATGCGGAGCTGGAATGGTTCACGAAGCTGCTCAACGCGATCCAATCCGATCCAGATGCTCGCAAGATTGCTTACATGCAGACATGGGCCAACTTCGGTTATCCGAATAACATCTTCGTTCCTTATAGAGATTCCGAAGAGTATGGCTCACACGAGCTGTTGCCGGATTTCGTCGCTTTCTATGAGGATGCTTATTCTGCATTTGCAGGGGAACTGAAGCATGTCTATTCCAAGCGCAAAAGATTTGTGGCCGAAGAGCAGTCGTTCATGCACATCGCTTCGCCGATCGACCAAAGCACTGTTCGCGACAACACTACACTTGTGCGGGCAAGATTGCTGAATATGGAACCGGATCGTGTCGTCTACACGGTCGGTGAATCCGATGCGGAAGTCGAGATGACGCTCGATAGGGCAACTGGATATTATACCGCGGAATGGTCACCGCCCGGTGAGGTCAATGGGCATTCCACGACATTGACAGTGAGGGTATACGATAGCGGTGAAGTTACTCATGAACAGACGAATACGATCTACGTGCAAGTGGAGGAAATTTTGCTGCATGTCTACACGTTCGATGAAGACATTAGCGGCATTCAGAATAACGGCACATGGCCGGACAGCATGGGACTGGAGCTGTCTCACGGTGAATGGAATGGCGACGGCGTGCTAGAGCTATCGGTTACGGATGTCGATCCGGCGGAAACCTGGCAGGAATGGAAGTTGGAATTGCCGCAACTGAGCGATGAAGTCGCATTGTCGGCCATCAATCGTGTGAAATTCGATCTGGCAGTGCCGGCCGCAGCTGGCGAGAGCAATGACAATGCCACGCTGCGTGGTGTAGTGATGCTGCCTCCAGATTGGGAAGAGAAGTACGGGATGACTTCGACAGAAGTGCGGCTAGCTGATCTTGAAGCTGGAGAAGACGGTTATCTCCGCTATGCTGTCTCCATCGATGTGAACAATATCGAAGCCAGAGAAGCAGCAGAGAGCTTGGCAATCTCCATTGTGGGCAATGGCATGGAGCTGGCGGAAGGAAACTTGTATGTAGATAATATTGAACTGTACAGCTACTATTATGAACCGCCGGCTGATCCGGCCTTGGTGGACAATTTCGAAGGGTATATGGGCAGCGATGAGAAGTTGAACAATGCTTGGACCGTAGCAGGCGATGGCGTCGAGATTGCATTGGACAGCACCCATGCAAGCGAAGGCAATTATGCGCTTAACTATACGTATACACTTGGCGGACAAGGATATGCGGGCCGCATCACACCGCTTGACAGCGTGGATTGGTCAGGATTCAACAAGCTTCGCTTCTGGCTTGTTCCAGATGGCAACGACCAACGAATGGTCGTTCAGATCCGAACTGAGGCGGGTCATTATGAGGCATTCCCATCCCTGGCCGGAACAGAGGGGCAGTGGGTGGACCTGCACTTCAATGATTTCATTCCTGCATCGTGGGATACTAATCAGGGATCCGTGCTGACCAAGGAAAGCTTGCAAAGTGTGACACAGTTCGCCATCTATGTGAATGCCGTAGACAGCGCGCAGTTGACTAGCACACTGTATCTGGATGCAATCAAGGCCATTTACGACGAGCAAGCGCCGACTGTACCGAACGGAGGCAGCGGTCCGGGAAGCACTCCCGAGCAGGAAGGCTTGCTGTACGGATTTGAGGAAGGTGCAGAGGGTTGGACGGTAGAAGTGAATAACGCCTCTGCATCTCCGCCGATCAGCTCTGAAGAAGCGGCGGCTGAAGGTACACGTTCGCTCGCTACAGCTTTCAGTACGGAAGGCAGTGATTTTGAACTAACGAAAGTGCAAGCCTTGGATTTGTCTCAGGTAGATACGTTGCTTGCGCAAGTGAAGCTATCTGGCGGTACGGCCAAAGCGACACTCTATGTGAAAACTGGCGAAGGTTGGCAGTGGCATGATGGCGGTCAGACAGACGTTGGCACAGCATTTGCACCGCTTGCGATTGACTTGAGTGGGATTGCAAATCCGGATCAGGTGCAATCGATCGGGATCAAGCTGGAGTCGTTCACAGGATCAGGTGAAGCTACTGTGTATGTCGATGATGTAAGGCTTGTCGGAGGAAGCGGCGGCGAGGAGTAACGCCATGAGGAACGGCGAACAGCAGTAAGGTTGGACACAAGAATTGTGCTTGTCTTATCAACCCTCTATGTGGAAATCGGAACGAAAGGGTCCGTTCGCATAGAGGGTTGCATGTGTATGACGAAACATAAATGTAACCGCTTGCAAAAAAGTTGCAGGAACTTTTCAGTAAAGGTTGAATAGGTATGTTAGAAATGTCGTGACACTTCAGTCAACTTGCTTATGCGAAAGTGAACACATTCACAAAGTAAGGAGGCGAGAGCATTGCTGCATATCGTCGTATGTATCAAGCAGGTGCCAGACAGCAGGGAAATTCGGATTGATCCCGCAACGAACACACTCATTCGCCAAGGTGTCCCTAGTATTGTCAACTTTTATGATCTGCACGGGCTGGAGGAAGCGCTGCGAATTAAGGAGGAGACAGGCGCGCGTGTGACCGTCGTGACGATGGGACCTCCCCCTGCGGAGAAGAGTCTCAAGATTTGTATAGGTCTCGGTGCCGATGAAGCCGTGCTTGTGACGGACAGAGGCTTCGCAGGCGCGGACACGCTGGCTACGTCCTATGTGCTGGCCAAGACGATTGAGAAAGTAGAGCAGGAATGGGGCAAGGTCGATATCGTGTTCTGCGGGAAGCAGACATTGGATGGAGATACCGGTCAGGTAGGTCCAGGCATTGCGTGCAGGCTTGACCTAGAGCAGCTGACGTATGTCAGTGAAGTGAAGCAGGTCAATGCCGAACAGCGAACGGTGCAGGTGGGGCGCAAGTTAGAGGATGGCATAGAAACTGTGGAAACTCGTATGCCTGTCCTCATTACGGCGCTGAAGGAACTGAATCAAGTGCGGCGCGCTTCGCTGCCGGGTATGATTCGCGGTCATCGGTACAAGCCGACGGTTTGGACGACAGCTGATTTCCCAGATTTGGACAGGGCGCGAATCGGTCTGAAGGGCTCGCCGACGATCGTCGCCAAGACGTGGGTGCCGGAGGCGAAGTCTGTCAACTGTCAGTGGATAGACGGAGAAGACGCACAGGCGCAAGCGAACCAGCTGTACGATGGATTGTGGGACGCTGATCTGCCGGCCCGATTGGGCTGGGTCCAAGGAGGTGCTTCTCATGGCTGAAGCGGTGCAGGAACAAGCGTATGATTGGTCGGAATATCGCGGTGTGCTCATCTATGTGGAGCAGCGGGAAGGGCTCGCGAAGCCTGTGTCCTGGCAGCTGCTCGGACAGGGGAGGCGGCTTGCGGATAAGCTGGATACGCAGCTGTTCGCTGCCGTCATCGGTGCTCAGGTCGAGCATCTGGCGCAGGACGCCGTAGCGTATGGAGCGGATCGTGTCTACATCTGTGAAGCAGAGGAGCTTCGCGATTACCGGACACGGCCATACAGCCGGGTCATGATGCAGCTAATCGAAGAGGTCAAGCCGGAGATTGTACTGTTCGGCGCTACTGCGACGGGCCGTGATCTGGCGGGCGCGATCGCCACGCATCTGCCGACAGGACTGACCGCTGATACGACGGAGCTGGATGTCGAGCCGGACCCGTCACGGTTGCTGCTGGCAAGCAGACCTGCCTTCTCCGAGAAGATGATGGCGACGATTCTATGCAAGCAGTACCGGCCGCAGATGGCGACGGCGCGGGCAGGTGTGTTCGAGGCGTTGCCGCGAGACAATCAGCGCAGCGGCGAAGTCATTCGTCTGGACAATCGGATGCAGGAGGAAGACATCGCCGCGAAGGTGCTGGACTTCGTAGAGGATCAGGCAAGCGTCAATCTGGAGGAGGCCGAGATCATCGTAGCTGGCGGACGCGGCTTGGGCGGACCGGAAGCGTTCCGGCTGTTGGGTGAGCTGGCTGCAGCGATGGGCGGGGAAGTCGGTGCCTCCCGAGCTGCTGTTGATGCCGGGTGGATCGGTCACGAGCATCAGGTAGGGCAAACGGGGTACACCGTACGACCGAAGCTGTACTTCGCAATCGGCATCTCTGGTGCTGTACAGCATACGGTAGGGATGTCGAATGCGGATTGTGTCGTGGCGATTAACAAGGACAAGGATGCGCCAATCTTCCAAGTAGCCCATTACGGCATTGTAGGGGATCTGTTTCAGATTGTGCCGGCTCTGACAGAGGAGATGAAGCGAAGGAAGGCGGCCGGTATGCAGGCAATGCATGAAGAAGGGGAGGTGGGCGCATGAACGAGAAGTTCGACGCAGTCATTGTCGGTGCCGGACCAGCAGGAGCCGCTGCAGCGATGACGCTGGCTAGAGCGGGATTGTCGGTCGTCATGCTGGAGCGGGGCGAATTTCCAGGAGCAAAGAATTTGTTCGGCGGTGTCCTGTACCGCAAGCAGATCGAGGAGTTCGTTCCGGAATTCTGGAAGGAGCGCAACGCGCCGATCGAACGGCATATCGTAGAACAACGCATCTGGATGATGGGCGAGGACTCGATGGTGACGTTCGGCCATCGCAATGAGAAGTATAAGGAGCCATATAACTGCTTCACTGGCTTGCGCGTCAAGTTCGACCAATGGTTTGCGAACAAGGCTGTAGAAGCGGGCGCCATCCCTGTGTATGAGACAGTTGCGCTCGATGTCATTCGTGAAGGGAATCGAGTAGTCGGGGTGAAGACAGATCGCGAGGATGGCGATCTCTATGCAGATGTCGTCATCATCGCGGACGGTGTGAACTCCTTGCTCGGCAAGAAGATGGGTATTCACAGAGAATGGCAGCCAGATGAAGTGTCGCTTGCTGTGAAGGAAGTAATCGCGCTGCCGAAGGAGAAGATTGAGGATCGCTTTAACCTAGAAGGCAACGAAGGTGTCACGATTGAATATATGGGACAGACGTCGCTAGGTATGGCTGGTATGGGCTTCCTCTATACGAACAAGGATACGATCTCCTTCGGTATCGGTGTGATGGTCAATCATCTGCGGGACAAGAAGATCAAGCCGTATGCTCTGCTGGACGCAGCGAAGCAGCATCCGATGCTGCGCAGATTGATTCAAGGGGGCGAGACGGTGGAGTACTCAGGCCATCTGATCCCTGAAGGGGGCTATCATTCGATTCCGCCGCTGTCCGGTGAAGGCTGGGTCGTCTGCGGGGATGCTGCGCAGCTGGTCAACTTCGTGCATCGAGAGGGCACTAATTTGGCTATGACGAGTGGACGGTTGGCGGCAGAGGCGATCATTGAAGCGCGGGAGTCAGCCGATCTGTCCCCGACAGCGCTGCAGCGCTATGATGCGAAGGTTAGAGCTTCCTTCATTCACAAGGATCTGAAGAAGTACAAGGGCATGCACACCTTGCTGAAGGAGCAGGACCCTAACTTGCTGTTCGATAAGCTGCCGCGTGCTGTGAATGAAGCGGCGTATCAGATGTTCCTCGTCGACGGCGAGCCCAAAGCGGACAAACAGAAGAAAGCAGTAGGCATTATGAAGGATGCAGCCGGCGGCACTGTGAATATGATGAAGCTAGGATGGAAAGGATGGAGGGCGATGAACGGATGAGCCAGAACAATATTGCGGATCGCTTATTCACGATTCGATACAAGTGTGACGACAAATCCCACCTGACGATCAAAGAAACAGAAACATGCCTGCAATGCACGACGAAGGACTGCAACTACTTCTGTCCGTCTGACGTGTATGAATGGGATAAGCTGCACAAGATCACAACAGTGGCGTATGAAAATTGCATCGAATGCGGTACATGCCGCATCGGTTGCCCATCGGACAATATTGAATGGGTGTATCCGACCGGCGGCTACGGCATGACGTATAAGTACGGGTAGATTTCTCTGAATGAGGAGATAGACTGACGGGCGAGGCAACCTGAATGGCACCCTATGCTTGGACGATTGCCTCGTCTGTGAAATTTCTGTGCTGACGTTAGTCCTTAGTAAAATGCATGTACAGGTTTTCCTCCGCGTACTCATGTGATAAATTGAGATAGGGGTCACTGCGTTGCAACATGAGAAGGAGGGCAATCTATATTGGCTGCAGCACTTATTGGAAGCTTCATCTCCGCAATGGCAACTGTACTCGGCGCTATTCCGATCTTATTCGTGAAGCAGCTGTCGGAGAAGTGGAAGGATATATTGATCGCATTCACAGCGGGTATTATGGTATCGGCTTCAACCTTCGGTCTGATGCCACAGGCGATTGAAGAATCGGGTATTATTTCCCTTACGATCGGATTTATAATCGGCATTGCCGTATTGGATTTGATTGAACGCAATATCCCGCACATTGATGTTGAGAATGATGCCGGTTCGGGTATTCGCTCGTTCGATAACAAGTCACTGCTGGTCATCATTGCGCTATTTATCCATAACATTCCGGAAGGACTCAGCACAGGCTTCAGCTATGCCAGTCAGAATGAAAGCCTCGGACCGATGGTGGCTATCGCGATCGGAGCGCAGAATATGCCGGAAGGTCTTATTCTAGCTGTGTTCCTGATCAACTCTAAGGTCAGCAAGCTGAAATCCTTGATGATTGTGACGCTTACCGGATTGATGGAAGTCGTATCCGCGATTGTCGGCTATTTCACAGCAAGCTACATTCAAGTGTTAATTGGTTCAGGGCTTGCCTTTGCAGCGGGTGCTATGATGTTCATCGTGTACAAGGAGCTAATACCAGAGAGCCACGGACACGGCTATGAACGGCCGTCTACATTCTCCTTTATATTGGGATTACTTGTGATGGTGTATATCAGCTACGTATATGGGTAATCATTGAATTGTGTGCCAGTTGTGATTTACAAGCAAATATGGTATCATTGTAGTATCGTGACCAAAGAGACCTATTATCGCATTCACATATGGTAAAGGGTACCCTGTGGTGAGTCGATGGTACCTTTTGCTATATGTGAATTTTTTATTTGGCGTACGAATAAAGAAAGAACATGTAAATTTATTGATGGAGGTAATCCAAATGCAAAACGGAACAGTAAAATGGTTTAATGCAGAGAAAGGCTTCGGCTTTATTGAGGTGGAAGGCGGAGACGACGTTTTCGTTCATTTCAGTGCGATTCAAGGCGAAGGCTTCAAGACTCTGGACGAAGGCCAGCGCGTTCAATTTGATGTGGTTCAAGGCAATCGCGGACCGCAAGCAGAGAATGTTGTAAAGTTGTAAGGCATATTAGGACTGCCCTTAACGTATGGTTAAGGGCAGTTCTTTTTTCCCAAGGCTCCGCAACCGTCCTATCGCATGCGATCATGGATGCGGAGGCACGAATGGAGGCAACTGCATTCGCCCAAGTACAGCGGCTAAGGCTGCGGGCAGTACTTATGAAGGTATGGGAGGGGTTTGGATGTACGCAAGAAGAAGGTCAGAAGACGAAATTCAAAAGATGGACACGGTCGTATGGCTATGTTCGAACGAGGACTGCAAGGTTTGGATCAGAGATGACTATTCCTTCGAGGATACACCTACCTGCACATTATGCGGCTCAACGATGCAACGGAGCAGTAAGCTGCTTCCGGTGCTGATGAATAACAGTCAAGACTGGAAATTGCCTAAGAACACATCCAATTCCAAATCATAGGAGTGCCGGCTAGCTGCCAATAAGAATAGGGGGAATGAACATGAACGTAAGTGGTGCTTTGCAAGCTGCGAATAGCGGTAATGGACTGAAGCAAGCTGTAGGTGTCGCCGTACTGGACAAGGCGCTGAACGCGGAGGCTGCTCAGATGGAGAAGCTGTTAAGCGGATTTGAGAAGAATCAAGCGGCGATCAAGCAAGCCTCACATCCCCATTTGGGGACGCTGCTGGACATTCAAGCCTGAACCGTACAAGCGAATAAGCTAGGCAACTGCCAAACTGTCACAGCAGCGAATGTGGCAGTTTTTCTATATTTGGACAGTTATGTGTGTGTTGCGATGGAGCGAGCAATGTGCTCGGCTCAGGCGCACGTATGTGAGAGCTCGTTATGAGAGAATGATGCTGAGGAGATAAGCTGATGCGTATACAGACTTGGGTAAAGGTGTTGTCGTTATCAGGCTTGCTGCTGCTCGCTGCAGCGGCATTGTTGTCAGAGCCGGTCATGCTTCTTCTGCAAGGAGATCTGCAGGCGATGCGAGAGCTGGCTGGGGACAGTATAGGTTTATTATTGCTGACGACCTTGGCGTTGATGATCATACAAAATGTATTTACAATCATTCCGTTAATCTTGCTCATCTCCGTGAATGTTACGCTTTTCGGCTTCACATACGGATATATATGGAGCTGGGTTTGCAGTATAATCGGCGGCATTGTCGCATTCCTGGCGGCTCGCTATTGGTTCCACGACTGGTTTGCCAAGCGGCTGCAGGCGCGGATTCAGGAGAAACTTGAAGCGAATGGTCTTCTGTTTGTATTTCTTGGGCGTATCATGCCGTTCGTCCCGACTAGTATCATCAACATTGCTGCTGGGATCAGCACGATTAGGATGAGTCATTTTGTCTACAGCACGATGATCGGGAACTTGCTCTACTTCTTCCTTCTGGCTTTCGTCGCTTTAGGGGTACTGTCTATTCGAATGGAAAAGATGGTCATCTATGTGCTTGGCGGAAGTGCTGTTCTGGGCTATGTGCTCTATCGAATATGGCGCAGCCGGAGAGAGAAGATCAGGAAGCAGGATGTGCCGAACTAAGGGTCCATCTAGTTTTCCGTCGGCAGTGCTCTTTTTTTTGACATCTATATTCCTTGTGTGGTATATTCCCTTTAAGGAATAAATGAAAAGAAGAAGGAAGGTGCTTGGATAGAGAAAACTATCGAGCAGTAGGCAAATAGCTGGCGGCGGCAGTCACTTACAGTAGACAAGAAGCGTTACCAAATCAAGATTCGGAGGGGATTCAGTTGTCTCAAATTGAATTAACACATACTTTTCATGCTCCGCGTGAGCTAGTATTCAAGGCTTTTACCGATTCCGAGCATTTGCAGCATTGGTGGGGACCTGCGGGGTGGGCGTTCCATGTCTCTACATCAGATATTCGCTCCGGCGGTGTATTGCATTACAGTCAGAAGCCCGATGATGGCGACGTTATGTGGGTCAAATTTGAATATAGTGAAATTATTACGCCAGAGAGGATCGTGTATACGAGTTACTTCTCCGATGAGGATGGCAATGTCATCCGCGCTCCATTCGACGATACATGGCCGTTGCGAGTGGAGCATACCTATAGGTTCCTTGAGCAAGAAGGCAAGACTGTTCTAACGATGGCAGGCGCTCCTGTATCCGCCACTGAAGATGAGATGAAGACGTTCCGTGATTCGCAAGCTATGTTTCAGGAAGGGTTCTCGGGAACATTCGCGCAGCTGGACAGCTATTTGTCTGCGGGTTCCATCTAGACGGCGAATAGCAACAATCGCTGCGGCAGCTTAACAAAAGATTGACTGCAACCGTGATAATGATTATCATTATAGGTAGTAATCGTGATAATCATGTGACAAGGAGCGGCGAGATGAAGAAGATCCAATACTGCTGCCGAAATCTGAAGCGATACGAAGCTAAATTTCTATACCAATCCATGAAAGACACGCATCCTGAGCTGAAGCATAAGAAGAAGGATTGCTTGGGAGAATGCAAGATGTGCAAGCAGCAATGCTTCGTCAAGGTCGGCAAGCATAAGCTGCTGTGCAAGCAGTCACCTGATGAATTGTACGCTGCAATTAGCAAGCTAATTGGTTGATTCGTTGACAGTGCCAATGCTCGTGGTGCTGCGTTAGAAGCTGTGAATGAAGAAGGCGCCACTTCTCGTATTCGTACGACAAGGGCGCCTTTCGTTCGTATATAGATTACTCTACCGTATGGTCGGGCTTCAGCATGTCCTGAATCCTACATTCGAATCATATTCCGCTCGCAGCGTTCTTTCCTATTCAGCAATGCTTCTCGTATAATAAGGTGGACGACATCATTCGGCGAAGGCTAGGAAGCCTGGCATGTGTTAGGCGCATTGCCGGAGCGGGTTCGCTTACGAACAGGGAGGAGACAGATACAGTGCAGATTGACTTATCAGGTAAGCTGGTATTAGTAACAGGAGCTTCCGGTGAATTAGGGAGGACGATGGCACGAACGCTGGCCCAATGCGGCGCAGACATCGCTGTGCATTACAGAGGGAATGAAGCCAAGGCCCGGACGTTGCAAGCAGAGCTGGAGGAGCTAGGGAGAAGAACGGTTGCGGTACAAGCGGATGTGACTAAGCTAGACGATGTGCTGCGGATGAAGGAGCAGATTGCGGAGCAGCTCGGCACGATCGATATTGTGGTGGCTAATGCGGTCATTCAATATGCGTGGACTACGGTCTTGGAGCAGCCGGTGGAGGACTATGTGAGTCAGTTTGAATCCTGTGTGCTGCAAAGTGTGCATCTGGCCAAGGCGTTCGTTCCTGATATGGTTGCGCAGCAGGGAGGCCGTATGATCGGCATTAACACGGAATGTGTGATGCAGAACTTCCCGACACAATCTGCCTATGTAGCTGGCAAGCGGGGAATGGATGGGGTGTATCGGATACTGGCCAAGGAGGTTGGCGAGCATCAGATTACGGTCAATCAAGTAGCGCCAGGATGGACGATCAGTGATAAGGACCGGGACAATCATACGGAGCAGAACGAAGGATATTCACAATCTGTGCCGCTCAAGCGCCGGGGAACCGATCAGGAAATTGCCAACGTGGTTGCATTCCTTGCGTCGGATTTGTCCAGCTTTATTACAGGTGCGTACATACCAGTGAACGGCGGCAACGTGATGCCTTCGATTTAATGCATATGGGGCGGATCGCAATGAACAGCAGCCATTCCCGAGAGGGGAGCTGCTGTTTTTTTTTGGTGTTGTCTGTCTAGTGCGTGAGGAGTAGTATTAAGCGGCGTAACGGCGAGTACGGGAGCGCGCTGCGATCACTCGAAGCTCATGCAGTAGACGATCCACCTCACGTTGCAGCTCGTGCAGTCTTTCGTAGGAACGCGTCTGGAGATCGTCTAATTCTGATGCAGGCATATGTTGAAAATCCGCATAGTTCTGTTCGGGCAGGCGTTGACTGAGACGATCGATGTTCTCATTGGACAAATTCAGACGAGATGGTGCAGGTACAGTCATGGTCATCGCTCCTTCGACAAGTTTTCCTTATTGTAAACAGGAAGTATGTGAGCAGCATTAATACGAATCATGACTTTTGTTAAAATTGTCCGTTAAAGTGATTCCAATTGGCTTAGTGGGCAGTAACCAAGCGTCAAGCTGGGGCGCAGCCTGCAGTGTATAAATTAGACAACCCCTGTTCGCAAGCGAACAGGGGTTTATAGACAGCGTAACCGCTGATGGTTCTTTCCGAATTTCTTGCACGAAAACAACGAAAGCCCTACCTCTCAATCGTCTCTTGCGGCTCCGTGGCCGCGCCTGTCATGAATCCGTGAATCCTTCTTGCAGCCGCGATTCATTCATAGAAAAGGAATATTCATACGCCCATGCGAGGAAAGGTGGCGCATGCTTAGAAAGAGGGGAATGTCATTCCCTGAGGTTACACGTCTAACTGTTCAATAATATCATGCGTGCAAGAGGTTGTCAAATATAAGAAGACCGTCCCTCAGCTAAGCTAGCAAGGGAGTCCAGTTCATTATGCGGTTAACATCAGGTGCATGATGAACTAGACTCGTGGGACGGTCCTTCACTTATTCACAATCCATGTGCAAGAGATGAATTATCCGAGGATAACCTCGATGTCATACGTGCCGCCGTCACCGGCAACCGGCACGATATTGCCTTCGATCGCCTTGCCGTTCACCGCAACTGACTTCACACCTTTGGTCACATGATTCGGGTTCTTGACCGCAATGTTCAGCGTATCGCCGCGGAAGACGCGGGTAATCTTGAAGCCGTCCCATTCCTTAGGCAGGCACGGATCGATCTTCAAGCCGTCGAAATCCGGCTGAATGCCGAGTATCGCCTGGGTAATGGCTACATAATTCCATGCGGCTGTACCCGTCAACCAGGAGTTCTTCGCTTCCCCTTCACGAACAGCGTCCTTGCCTGCAATCATCTGGGCATAGACATAAGGCTCCATGCGATGAACTTCGCTGATATCCTCCAGATAAGCCGGCGCGATCTTCTTGTACAGCTCGAAGGCGCGGTCGCCGCGTCCGATTGCGGCTTCTGCCATCATGACCCAAGGATTGTTGTGGCAGAAGATTCCAGCATTCTCTTTGTATCCAGGCGGGTAAGTCGAAATTTCACCAAGGTTCAGATAGTACTTCGAGAATGGCGGGTTATTCAGCACGATACCGTAGTCGGTTTCCAAGCGTTCCTTCACGGCATTCAAGGTTTTCTCCGCTAACCCTTCTTCTACACCGATGCCGGCCATGACACACATGCCTTGCGGCTCGATGAAGATCTGGCCCTCTTCATTGTCCTTGCTGCCGATCTTCTGTCCGTAGTGATCGTAGGCGCGCAGGAACCATTCGCCGTCGAAGCCATGCTCCAGTGTAATCTTGCGCATCTCTTCAATGTGCGCTTGCGCTTCCGCTGCTTCTTGCTCCAGACCTCTGCGCTTGCACAGCTCCACGTAATCCGGCCCGACGAAGACGAACAGGCCGGCAATGAAGATCGATTCGGCTACACGGCCTTCAATGTTGGCCGTAGTCTGGAACGATTCGCCCGGTTCCTTGGAGAAGCAGTTCAGATTCAAGCAGTCATTCCAGTCAGCGCGTCCGATCAGCGGCAAGCCGTGAGGCCCTTTGTTATGGATGACATGATAGAAGGAACGCTTCAGATGCTCGAACAGCGTAGCTGTGTTGTTCGGATCGCTGTCGAACGGGACTTGATCATCCAGAATGCTGAAATCGCCGGTCTCCTTTATGTACGCGGCGGTACCGAGAATGAGCCATAGCGGATCGTCGTTGAAGCCGCTGCCCACTTCGTTATTGCCCTTCTTCGTGAGCGGCTGATATTGATGATAAGCACTGCCGTCCTCGAACTGTGTAGACGCAATGTCGATGATCCGCTCTCTCGCGCGTTCGGGAATTTGGTGAACGAAGCCGAGCAGATCCTGATTGGAGTCGCGGAATCCCATGCCGCGACCGATGCCGGATTCGAAGTAAGAAGCGGATCGAGACATGTTGAACGTGACCATACATTGATACGGATTCCAGATGTTCACCATACGGTCCAGCTTCTCATCATGGCTTTCGATCAAGTACTTGGACAGCAGGTTGTTCCAATAAGCGCTTAGGTCCGCCATCGCCTTGTCTACGTCCGCGTCGGTAGCGAATTGATCGATCATCGCTTGCGCACGTGTCTTGTTAATGACATTCGGTGCTTCCCACTTCTCTTCCTCGGGATTCTCTACATACCCGAGCACGAAGATGAAGGTCTTCTCCTCACCTGGCTGCAAGGTGATGTCAATGGCATGCGAAGCGATCGGCGACCAGCCGCTTGCAACTGAATTTGAAGCTTGACCTGCTTCAACTACCTGCGGCGTGTCCAAGCCGTTATAAGCGCCGAGGAATGATTCGCGATCTGTATCGAAGCCGTCAATCGCGCTGTTCACCGAGTAGAAGGAATAATGATTGCGGCGCTCGCGATACTCTGTCTTATGGTAGATTGCCGATCCTTTCACTTCCACTTCGCCTGTGCTCAGGTTACGCTGGAAGTTCGTCATATCATCGTGTGCGTTCCACAAGCAGAACTCGATGAAGGAGAACAGCTTCACCTGCTTCTCGGCATCGGAAGTGTTCGACACGGTAACCTTGTGAACCTCACCGGTGAACTGAAGCGGTACAAGAGCAAGCTGGTTGACGCGGATACCATTGCGCTCGCCGGTAATCGACGTATAGCCTAGCCCGTGGCGGCATTCATAGAAATCAAGATCGCGCTTGACAGGCATCCACCCAGGTGTCCAATAATCGCCATTGTCATGCAAGTAGAAGTACCGACCGCCGCTGTCTATAGGAATGTTATTGTAGCGGTAGCGGGTAATGCGGCGCAAACGGGCGTCGCGATAGAAGCAATAGCCACCTGCTGTGTTGGACATCAGTCCAAAGAACTGCTCATTCCCCAAGTAGTTGATCCATGGGTAAGGGGTTTTGGGGGTGTTGATGACGTATTCCTTGTGGGCGTCATCGAAGTGACCGAATTTCATTGTTCATTCTCCTCTCCATCCATATGATGATCGTGAACGCGCGTTCACAAATGCAACAAGTTCCCGTATAATAGGGATACTCGCTAAGTGAAGCAGCTTGCCTTGCAGTCCATCTATATCGTAACGGCTCCAAGGCAAGCGTGCGAATTGCGGTAGGCAGTTACAGCTCCTTACAGGATTCCCGTATCATGAGCTTAGTTGGGAATTGTACAGTATGGAATGCGACCTGTCTTCGTTCGCACATGGCTGTTACTGTATGGACGGCTTCCTTCGACATTTCATACAACGGCAGTCGGACAGAGGTGAGTCGGGGGGCGAGTTGATCTGCTACAGGAACATCGTCGAATCCGATTATAGACACGTCATCTGGCACATGCAGTCCTTCCTCGCGAAGAGCCTCCATCGCAGCAATCGCCATATCATCATTAGCCGAGAAGATCGCTGTAGGCCGCTCGCCGTTGCGAATGAGACGCTTCACTTCGTCGTAAGCCTTCTGCTTCAGAAACTCGCCGGTCAGTACATACGATTCCTTGAAGGGGATGTCATGGGCTTGCAAAGTATCCACATACGCCTGAAAGCGCTGCCGCCCTGAGTAAGTATTCGCCCTGCCCGCGATCATGGCAATCTCTCGATGGCCGAGGCTGATCAAGTGGGCAACGGCTTCCTTGGCGCCTGCGTAATCGTCTGTGTTAATGATGGACATGTAATTCTGGTCCAGCTGATTGTCTGTAATCTCTGACACATCGTAGTCGATTAGAATAAATGGGGCCTGCAATCCGGCAATTTCCCGAACCATCGCAATGTTAGTTTGGGTTCCGACTATAATACCGCCGTCAATCCGTCGCTGCAGGAATGCTTGGCGAACCTTGGCGAAATCTTCTTGCGTATAGACAGTGTGGATAAGTACGTAATAGCCCAGACTGTTCGCTGTATCGACGATCGCGTCGACGAACGGGGCGAAGTAGTTGTTCTGATAAATACGATTCGACGATTGGCGATCCGCAATGCTGACTACGAACAGACCGATCGTATTCGTTCCCTTGCCCGCCAGTACTCTAGCTGAAGTATTCGGTTCATATCGGTATTGCTCGATAACCTTCATCACTTTGCGGTGTGTTTCCTCCGGCACGTTCGGGTAATTGTTCATCACTCGTGATACAGTGCTTCGGGATACACCGGCCAACTTGGCAATGTCTTCGCTGCGCATAGAAGTCTCCTTGTCAATGTGAACGCGCGTTCTTGTGTTGCTATTATTGTACTGCGGCTCAGTTGAAATTTCAATGAATTATTGTTCCGGCGCATCTATTGTTTTTGGAGGAAATAGTAGGAATTTGTTCTTCTATGTTGAATGTATTAATCTGACGAGGTGATGCGGATGGACAACCAGAGCCGGCCTGTTCCTATGTGGAAAAGCTTCATAGCTTTCCTTGCCTGTATCGGATTGGCTGTAGCAGGTCATGCCTATACACTGCCGACTGCTTTCGGATTGGATATGATATTCTCTGGCATCTTCCTGCTGGCAGCTGTACGAATTCTTGGTGTATGGGCCGGAGCCGGAGCAGCGGCACTAACCGCAGGTATAGTCTATGTGGGAATAACTCCTAACCCGGTCGTGTTCATGCTAATAATCGAGGTCGTGTTCATCGGTATAGTGACGAACGTAGGCAAGCGGGCAAGTGTATTCGGAGCGAGCTGTCTATATTGGATTTTGCTCGGATTGCCTGTGCTGGCAGGGATTCTGTATGGATTCGGCGAACCGGAGCCGCTCGCTACTATTCTCATTCTGGGAAAGAGTGCAGCGAACGGGCTGTTCAATGCATGGGTGGCGGATATCCTTCTGATCTATGCGCCGATTCAGCGTTGGCTTATCAGGGAAAGGGTGCATAAGTACCCGCTTCGCCAAATTATGTTCCACATTACGATGGGTGTAGTGATGGTGCCGTTCATGCTCTTTACAGTCATTAGCGGATGGTTCCAATCTAACTCCATTCAGCATCGCAGTGAAGAGCTGGCAGCAAGTGTTGCGCAGACGTTGCAGTCAGATTTGAGCACATGGAGTAGCATGGACTTGAAGCAGCTGCAGATGGGCGGAGCCGTACAGATGGGTAGACTCCACGAGCTGATTCATAATTCGAATGCTACGAATGATTGGATTGTATCGGTAGAGACCCCTTACGGTATCAGGATGAACGGCACGCAGGTGAATGAGGCAAGCGGTCTCGACGAATGGTATGCAATGGGAAATGTGGAACTACTGGGTGAAGGACTGTACGAATGGACGCCGGGCGATCAGGTGTTGTATGCGATACTCTCATGGCGCGAGATGGAGCACATTGTTCAGATGACGTTGGAGCCGATGCCATTCACATTCTATGTGCAAGTCCCGTTGTCAGTCTATATGCAAGACACACAACAATTTTATGTCATTCAATATGGGGTGATGATTTTATATATTATATTCGGCACATGGGCTACGTCGTTTCTGAGCCACAGTATGAGCCGCTCGATCTCGGGGCTCGCACATGCGACCATCGATTTGCCGAATAAGTTGAAGCGTCAAGAGTCGATTGATTGGCCGACGAGCAGTCTGCGGGAAATTCATCAGCTCATTAGGAATTTCCGCGGCATGGCTGATAACTTATATGGCGCTTTTCAGAAGCAGAAGCAATCGGAGCAAACGTTACATGAGCTGGCTTATTATGATGCACTTACAGGTTTGCCTAATCGACGCTCCTTCTCACGAGACTTGTCTAGCCAGCTAGAGGAGGAGAACAGCGAGAAGCAGCAAGCAGCTGTGCTGTTCATGGACTTGGACCGGTTCAAGCAGATCAACGATTCACTCGGACATTCTGCAGGTGACGAGCTGTTGCAGGGGATTGCCGAGCGCTTGCAGCGAGTAATTGCGGATCAAGGCACGGTGTACCGGCTAGGCGGCGATGAATTCACGATTGTGCTCCCACACGTGCAGGAGGAGGAGGTACATGCCTTGGTGCATGAAGTTCAGCAAGCATGCAAGGAACCGCATGCGATATCAGGTCAAGAACTGCGCACCTTCGTCAGCATCGGCATCAGCATGATCCCGCGGGACGGAACCGATCTGGATACGATCGTTCGTCATGCGGATATGGCGATGTACAAGGCGAAGGGTCAAGGAGGCAAGGGCTATGAATTTTACCATGATTCCATCGCACACACGGAAGACCGTATGTTGCTTGAGATCGAGCTGCATAAGGCGGCTGCGAATGAGGAGTTCGAGCTCTATTACCAGCCGAAAGTACAGCTCTCCTCGGGGACAGTGACTGGTGTTGAGGCGTTGATTCGCTGGAATCATGCTGAGCGGGGCGTCGTGCCGCCAGATCAATTCATCCCGCTAGCTGAAGTGACCGGCTTGATCGTGCCTATAGGAGAATGGGTGCTCCGGGCAGCTTGCAAACAAGCGAAGCAATGGCACGACCAAGGAATTCTGCCATTGGCGGTATCGGTTAATATCTCAGCGCGCCAGTTGAGCGGCGATCATCTGGTTCAGACCATTACTCGCATACTGGAGGAGACAGGGCTGCCTCCGTCCAGTTTGGAACTGGAGATTACAGAAGGGTCACTTATATGGGACAAGGATATGGCCGTTCATACTTTATCCGTCCTGAAGCACTTAGGCATTCGCATCAGCATTGACGACTTCGGCACCGGATATTCGTCACTGGGACAGTTGAGACAGCTTCCGATTCATACGATCAAAATTGACAAAGCATTCGTTCGTTCCATTCATAACGACAAGGTGAATGCTGCGATTGTCGAGGCAATTATCCGCTTATCCAAAAGCATGGAGCTAGAAATATTGGCAGAAGGGGTAGAAACGCAGGAGGAGCTGAAGAAGCTGCAACAGATCGGTTGTGACTTGATACAGGGCTATCTGTTCAGCAAGCCGCTACCAGCAGAAGCATGCCAGTCTCTGTTGGCGGAGGAAGGCGTAGGTGCAGAGGGCAATGCGAAGGGAGGAGGATTGTTATGAAGAATAATTGGGCGGCCTTGGTGTGGATAGGCTGTATCTGTGCGTTGCTTACCGCATGCAATAACGGTGCATCTCAGCTGATGTTCGAAGCGCAAGAGGCTGAGGTCGCGCACGTCGGTGTGCGCGAGCAAGCAAAGGACAAGGAGCTTACGTTGTGGACCTATTACGATCCGGCTCCGCTCCTGAAGGAGTTTCAGGAGAAGCACCCCGACGTGCAATTGACTGTCAGGCTCGTCCAATATGAGACAATGGTGGAAGATTACATGAATGGCTTGGCGAGTGACGATCCGCCTGATGTCTTAGTTATTGACAATAACAAAGTCGGTACCTTCCGTGCGATTCAAGGTTTGGAGAACTTGATGGAACAGCCTTATGGGGGGGAGCGTTATCGTCGGTTAATACCGGATCAAATGTGGGGGTATTATTCATCCATAACGGAGAAGCAGATGATCGCGATGCCGATTCAAGTTCTGGGAGCGGTCACCTATTACCGGGCGGACATTCTTGAACAGTATGGCTTTCCAACTGATCCGGCTGAACTTGCCTATTACTTAGAGAGTGCGGATAATTGGCTGCATATGGCGAAGGTGTTGAAGGAGCACGACATCTATATCTTCCAATTCGCTACTGATCCGCTAGAGGTGGCAGGGATGCACTATAGCTTGCTTGATCGTTTCTACCGATTTGCCCGCAACAATGAGACTGTGCGTGAAGCGGCCAAGCTAGGCAGGGAGATTCGCAAGCACGGCTTAAGTCTGCAGTATGATGTGCATGATCCAATGTCGCAGAGAGCGATGCAGGAGAATCGTTTTGCTATGTTCTATATGGGGGCATGGGCGACACAGGAACTGCAACGATGGGCGCCTGGCACGGAGGGCAAGTGGCGAATTACACGATTGCCGATGAATTTGTACGGTGTAGACGGAGGGTCCTCGCTTGCCATTGCATCATCCAGTCGAAACAAAGCATTGGCGTGGGAGTTGGTCGAGTCGGCTACACGATTGGATGAAGTGTTGAACAACCCAGAGGACCGTGCGTTTCTTGGCGGACAGAACTTAACGTATTATTATAGCAATCAGCTGCAGCGCATGGACAAGGCTATTCCTTCGCCGTTTGATGAGAAGCTGTCCCATTATTGGTCGGCAGGAATGGCGAGTGTGATCGAAAGCTCGAATAATATAGGGGATCACTTCAATGCACTGGAGAAAGAAATGATAGACAGTATTACCGAGGATCGCCAGCGAATGCTCCACTATTTGAATCTAAGTCCGGACTAGAACTGCATTGGGTATTCAGACGCAGACAGATGAGGATGTGAATGGTATGAACGCAATAGCAAGCAGAATTCAGGAACTTCAGCAATATTCACCGGCTCGAACAGCAGCGCCGGATTTGGATAGCTTCTGGCAGCGCACATGTAAGGAAGCGCGGGACCTTCCCTTCCGTGCCGAGAAGGAGTTGCAGCCGACGCTAATACAGGGGATGAGTGTATATGCCGTATCCTTTGACAGCTTCGGAGAAACACGTATCTCCGGCAGATTGATCGTCCCTCAGGCAACGAATGACGGGCGATCTGGCACCCGATTTCCTTGTGTAACCGTGTTCCCGGGATATACGAATGCAATGGACCATCATGCCGCGTATGCCCATTGGACGATGATGGGTGTGGCCGTACTGGCACTTGATGTTCGCGGGCAAGCGGGGGAGTCGGGGAACCGGCTGGGAAGCGACTATGGGATGACCAAAGGCTGGATAACAGAGGGGATACTGGACCCGCACAGCTGTTATTACAAAGCGCTGGCAATCGATGCATGGCGGGCGTTGGAATGGGTATCTGTCCAGCCTGAAATTGATGCGTCCCGCATCGCTGCAGTGGGGGCAAGTCAGGGCGGAGGACTGGCCTTGCTTGCAGCAGCGCTGCATAGCAAGGTTTCGCTCGCAGTTGCTGATATTCCGAATATGTGCCATATGGACTTCGGGATCTTGCATTCGACTGGATCACTGACCGAAGCGGCGGAATTTTGCCGCAAGCATCCAGCGCAGACCGAAGCTGTCCTGCGTACGCTTAGCTATTTCGATATGTTGAATTTGGCTGCGCGGGTCAATGTTCCATTATTGATGTCAGTTGGGTTGAAGGACTCGGTCTGCATGCCGGAGCAAATATTCCCTGTGTATGAGCGAATTGCGTCTGCAGATAAACAGCTTGCGATTTACCCGTTCACTGGACATGCTGTTGAGACAGACCAATGGGATAAGATGCTGCGATTTGTGCATGACAAGTTCGACCTGAGTGCTGCAGGATGAGTCGAGCTGTTCGAGTGGAACCTCTGGACCTAGCGTGTGATGATGCGCTTGGTCCAGAAGCCGCCGCGGAAATAACGAGGCTCAAGCTGCTGCGGCCAAAATCAGGAGTGGAGAGTCGATTGCTTCACAGGTTGGACCAATGGTATGATGTATAGTGGACTTTTAAGGAATGGAGCCGACGAGTTTACCATGCGCTTACTTCGCACCATGAGATATAACATGATAAGGCTATTTCGAATCAAAGCGGGAGCACACCGGATTGCGCTCGGTTTTGTGTTAGGTTTTTTTCCATGTTGGTTCCCAACATTCGGCGTGGGTCCATTCTTATCTGTTGTGCTCACCCGATGGATCAAAGGAAATGTAGTTGCGGCAATAGTTGCAGCCTCAGTAGGTTCCTTCTTGTGGCCGGTATTATTCTATCTGAACTACATGACGGGGAAGATGATAACAGACAACTGGGATCGGGCGCCTGATCCGAATGAGGATTATGGGACAACAGTGGAACAGGTTACATCTCTGAACGATATGGGTATGGACTTTGTTATCGGTTCGCTTATGAACAGCATTGTCATGTCTTTGGCAGGATACTGGTTGTTGCGAGCGCTGTTCACCTACTTCCGACCTCAAATTTATAGTTGGATCAAGAAGATGACGCTTAAGAAGCGTCAGCGGGTGCAGAAGAAGACTTTGAGCTAATGGCAACGTTACGGGCATGGTGATGTCATGCCTGTTTGCACATTTACGCATGATACATATTGTATTAATTAGTGAAAAATGACTTGACAAAGATACATAATGTATCATATTCTTGGGATGAATGTACGGTTTCAAGTACAAATAGTGCCCTTTTTTACATCGACAAAAGAATATAAAATACACCAACGGGTTTCGACATGTTTTTTGTTGGAACGGCTCTATAATAGAACCAGGCTATAAATATAAACGAATACTAATGGATGGGTGAGGATGATCGTCGTGGGAAACCGTAAAATAACAGTGGACATCCATGATATCATGCATCAAATGGGCATTCCAAGAAATGCGTTCGAAATATTCGGCACGAACAACGGATCTTATCATACGTCGGCTAATGATCGAATTCAGCAATCTCGAAATTCCGAACAAGAACAACCGCGCAAGGAACCCAGCCGCAAGGAATGGCAAACAGACCCCGTAGAATTGGTGGCAGCATCTTCCTGAACGGCTCTGCGTTCGTCAATCGTTCATCGATCGTTCAGCTCGTATGAAGGCGATGAATCGCTTTGCTTCTTCCACGGTTAGCTTTCTGCCGTCAATCGTCAAGTCGAACTGCTCTAGAATCTGCTCATCAGCCAACTCCAATGACTCCTGGAACAACTGAATGCTGGGATCAAGCTTGCTATGCGGATCATTCGTACGTCCGAGAATATAATCAATGGACACCTGGAAGTATTCTGCTATCGCCTCAATCGTCTCATAATCAGGTTCTCTGCGATTGTTCTCATAATGGGATAAGGCGGCACGGGTGATTCCCAGCTTGCTGGAAAACTCTTCTTGCGTTAGATGTCTAGCTCTCCTCAGCTGAGCAATGCGGTGACCACAATTCATAGGAAGACCTCCTCCTGGGAAGGGAAAATTCTGCATGAAAGAAAAAAACGCTTGACACGATACGACTTGTATCATACAGTAACAGTAGGTTATCGTTACGGTTCGTATCGATTAGAAGCGAAAGTTGTCAAGCATTATGGACTTTGCCATAGTACGGACCTTAACTATTGAACGCTGTTCGTTACTAGGAGCGTACATTCCTCCCGCACATCTGTCATTATATACTACCGGAAGAGCACCGCGCAACTGGCAGTCGCGTCCACTCGTATTCCTTCTTAGTCACGGACAGATTGGAGAAGAACAAAGGAGAGTGAATCAAGATGGAACACTTTTTTTGCTGCAGATGCAGGAGAATTCGGAACCTCCATCCGGGATCACACATATTCCGTACAGGCTTCTATCGGGTGCATACACAGCTTGGCAAATGCTTGGAATGTGTCGAAGCAGATCATATTCGTGCAGGGGAGAAGCTTGTCCACATTACGGCGTAAGCAGGGCAATATTTTTTTTGACCGAAGTGATACACTTCGTATCACTGGCGAATTCGTCCGAATGATGTCGAGACTATATGGGAGATGCGGCAGATTTTCATGCAGGAAAAGGGAGGAAGACGGTGGTGGACGTTAAGAGAGTGTTATCCTTGGCAGCACTTCGCGAAGTATCTATGCAATCGCGGTTGGATAAGCCCTTAAGTTCAACTGCTGAGCGATCGGCTGATCGGAAACGTACACATGCAGAAGTAGTTGCGGAACTGTCACTTACGAGTCAAGGTCAACAGCAGAGATCAGCACGTTCGGTAAGGATGCCTTTGCCCGAACCTGCTTGGAACTACACGATGTTTCAATACGGTACACTTGCATCGGCAGCGGGTCTAGCACAGTTGCAGGCTGTCCGTGCCTACCGGAGGTGCGCTGACATAGCAGCCAAATCTGACAGTTCATTCGACCAGTTGGTGTAAGCGACACTGGAAAGGATGGTTAGCATGCAGGCAAGTTACCCAACAACTAGCGGAATGGCGCAGGAGCGGTATCATCGTTGGACGAGATTTAACCTAATCGAGCCTTGGAAGAGTGATCTTCAACGCATTGAAGATGCAAGCGAAATCGAAGATCGATTTTATCGGCATCTGGAATTCGGACCAGCTGGATTGCAAGGACAGATTGGGGCAGGCATTAATCGAATGAACACGTATACGATACGCAGAATGGCAATGGGCTTAGCGTTGTACTTGCGGCGCAGAGGGCTTGCTCATATGAAGCAGGGAGTCGTGATTGCCTACGATAACCGTATGTTCTCCGCGCACTTTGCAGAAGAGACCGCGCTAGTGCTAGCAAGGGGTGGGATACCGGTATATCTGTTCGATCGAATGCGTCCCACGCCCATGATGTCATTCGCGGTTAGAGAGCTGAAGGCTGCGGCAGGTGTATCGATCACAGCGAGCCACAAGGAAGCGAAGTATAATGGTGTGAAGATGTTCGGTGAGAATGGCGCGCACATATCGCAAAAAACCGCCATCGCCCTGACGCGGAGCATGGAGAGAGTGAATGATGAGCTGCTCGTTGAAGCGATGCGTTTGCAACAGGCAATGCGTAAAGGATACTTGACCTACATCGGGGAAGAGCTGGAAGAAGGTTATTACCGTCAGCTCGAAACCGTGATCCAAGACGCTACGCTCCTTCCTAGCGCGGGTGACAAGCTGTCTATCGTATATACACCGCTGCATGGAAGCGGAGGCATTCCCGTGCGTGAAGCCCTGCGGCGTGCAGGGTTCAAGCATGTTCATCGAGTTGAAGCCCAAGAGAAGCCGGATCCCTATTTCACGACCATAGCGGAGCCGAATCCTGAAGAGACCGAAGTGATGTCCATGGCGCTTGCAGCAGCCAAACAGTCGCGTGCGGATGTTGTCCTCGGAACAGATGCAGATGTATCTAGTACAGGCGTGACAATTCGAACACGACAAGGGAGTTACGTTCAGCTTACAGGCAACGAGCTTGGCGCATTGCTGCTCCATTACATGCTTCTACAGAAGCAGAAGAAGCGGCAATTGCCTGCAGACAGCATCCTGCTTAAATCGATTGTAACCTCTGAACTGGGCAGTCGAATTGCGGAACAATACGGTGTGAATACGATCCGCACGCTTTTAGGCTTCAAGTATATTGCTGAGAAAGTATTCGAGTATGAGCAGAGCGGTACGGCGACCTTCTTATTCGGTTATGAGGAGAGTCACGGGTATTTGGCAGGTGCGTTCGTAAGGGATCGAGACGGAATACAAGCATGTCAGCTTATATGTGAGATGTCAGCCTATTATAAATCTAAGGATCGTACGTTGGATGAGGTGCTGGAGGAGCTGCAGGTCAGGCATGGCTATCATCAAGAAAGCCGCCTCGCTTACAATTGGAACGGTCGTGAAGGAAACAGCCGCATGAAGCGTATTATGCGTCAGCTGCGCAAGCAGCCTCTGCCAAGATTAGAAGGCTATCCAGTAGCATGTGTGCATGACTACTTATCCAGTGTGACTCACTATGAAGACGGTGCGAGCGATTCGCTGGACATGCCGCGTGCAGATGTAATCAAGGCGGAGCTGCGCGATGGATCATGGTTCGCTATCTGTCCTTCCGCCACGGAACCGAAGCTCACTGCCTACATTGGCGTAACAGCGAGCACTCGCGTCGATTGCGAGAGTAAGCATGAATCGGTCAGGCTTGCGGTACAAAGTTGGTTGAAGCAGACGTTCGAGGAAGCGGAGCATCAACGCAAGCGTCGCAAGAACAAAAGATAATGCCTGAGAGCCATCAAAAGCACAAGGAAGCTGTCCCGTTATATGAAGGGACAGCTTCCTTGTGTTCTGATGGGCGTTATACTTTGCATTGATTTATGTCCGAATGAAGAAAATATAAAGCAGTATACGAATCAGGGTAATAAACGCAAGGAATTCCTAAGTTTGGGCTATTTTTTTTCGATGAAAGATGTATAATGACAGGGAAAGGAAGGTCTTGCATGACGAAGAAAGTAGCTGTTTTATCGGTTAAAAGTGTGCTAATCTTGGCTGCGCTCTACTTTATGCTTGTGCATGTAAAACTGCCATTAGCGGAAGTGTTCTACTTCCTGACTCATACGAATGTGAATTTTTATGCCTCAGTTGCGCTATTCACCCTGTTTCTTGTGCTTCAGGCATGGATATGGGTACAGATTCTGAATGATTCCGGCAATGCTATGCCATGGTTCAAAGGAATCTTGATCTATATTAATTCTCAATTTGCGAAGTATATACCGGGCGGATTCTGGAACTATCTTGGCCGCATATATTATACAAGCCGGGAAGGCATTTCGCTGCAAACCCAGCTAGTGACACTACTGTATGAGAACATCTTGTTGGTGATGGCTGCATCTGTCTATGCTATCATTTTGGCGAAGCTTACGGGTATGATCGGCTTTGGCTGGCTAATCGTATTTTTTGCTATGCTTATCTTGTTTTTTTTCTATTATCGCCCGGTAACTGGTATACTGGAACAAGGTGTTCACAGATTCATTAAGAAGTTCCGTGATGTGCCCATGACGTTGACGAGGAAGAGCTTCTTCACGTACTTGTTCTATTTTCTCATTAGTCATATGGTTATGGGGTGGGCGTTCTGGCTATTGCTCGTTAGCATGGGTGTCTCGAATATCGGCTTCTTCTATGCAGCCGGCACGTTCGCGGCAGCGTGGCTGATTGGCTTGCTTAGTCCGCTTCCAGGAGGGCTTGGCGTACGGGAAGGCATCATTGTATTTCTAATCGGAATAGTCGTGAAGGACGCGGCGCTGGCGACGCAGATCTCGATTATTGCACGTATATGGAATGTCATCAGTGAAGTGCTGTTTTTCTTAATTGTGAACGGCGCGTATCAGTTGAGAAGAAGGTGGGGGCATCATTGAAGAAGAAGAAGGTGCTGCTGGTTACCGGTGTATTTCCGCCGGGCATCGGCGGTATGCAGAGCTATTATTATCATTTGTGCCGCAGCTCGAAGCTGGACATGACGGTACTTGCACCGCAGTATGAAGGCGACGCAGCATTCGATGCTGTACCGCAGAGCTATAAGATCATTAGAGGACCGTTCTTCAGAGACGAGAAGATAAATCCGGGAAGCTGGCTTAGTCTGCTGCGGTATACGTGGCGCACTATTCGGCAGGAGAAGATAGAAGTAACCGTATATGGCTATATTCTGATCGGCTTCATTGGCTGGTTGTTCAATCTGTTGTTCGGCAAGGAATATGTGATTTCTACACATGGCAAGGATATGATGGAATTCCGCAATATTATTGGACTTCGCTTCTTGACGAAGATCATATTGAAGAGAGCGACCGGTATTTTGACCAATAGCGAATTTACCCGTAAGGAAGTGGAGAAGTACGGAGTAGATCCGCATCGTATCCAATTGATCTATCCGGGTGTGGAGGATGTCTATGTGCCCGAGGACAAGGATCCGGCACTTGTCGAGAAGCATGGACTTGCAGGCAAGTATGTCATGATGACAGTTGGCCGGCTCGTCCGGCGCAAGGGACATGATATGGTAATTCGCGCTTTGCCAGAAGCGGTGAAGCAGATTCCGAATCTTGTTTATCTAATCGTAGGCGACGGACCTAAGCGGGATAGATTAGAGCAGCTGGCGAAGGAGTGTGGCGTCTGGGATCGTGTTGTCTTCGCGGGGTATGTCGAAGGCAATGACGAAGCGAAGAAATATTACAACCTGTGTGACCAGTTTATTATGACGAGCAGGCTGTTGGAGAACAAGGGCGATGTGGAAGGCTTCGGCATTGTGTATCTCGAAGCGGCAAGCTGCCGCAAGGCTGTGATCGCCGGTAATTCGGGCGGTGTCGGCGAAGCCGTGCTGCACGAGGAAACAGGACTGTTGGTTGATCCTGAGTCAGCTTCAGAGATCGCGTCAGCTATTGTGCGGCTGTATCATAATCCGCAGCTTCGCGAGAATTTGGCGAATCGGGCCTACGAGCGTGCGAAGAAGAGCTTCCGCTACAAGCGGCTTGGTGAGCAATTCGACACGTACTTAGCGAATGTCAGCCGGATGTCGGTCATGCCAGCGGAAGATATTGCTGCACTCAAAGCACGCCTGCGCTTATAATCTAATCATGTCTGAGACAAGCCGGCGGAGAGCCGGCTTTTTTTGTGGCTCGGCGTGCCTAGGTGCGCATCTTCAAGCGGTTGAAAGTCCGGTCGTGGTTGACCGCCGTCATGCGAAGCCACACCACGCGCTGGGAGCTGTGCGTGGTGCGAAAAGCCTTATGCTGCTAGCGAAGGTGTGCAGGAGTGCTTACCGGGGTAGGTGTATGCACCTTGGGAGCTTCTAACGGAAATAGGAGGACACTATTGCGCCGAATTAGGGGTGTGACGAGCTCTAACGGAAATAGAAGCAGCTTATTCAGTAAGATTTAGGCTGAACGGATAGGATATGGCTGTCTAAGAGTTTCTCATTTCCGATAAAAATAGAAATCGAAAGAAAAACAGGCGATTAGATGCCTCTCAGTTCCGTTAGAATACTAGATCGATCAATGATGGGCTGTCAGATTCGTGAGAATGGCAAATGTGTGGATGGAAGTGATGAAGTATGGCGGGGGATAGTGAAATGGCGACGGAATAGTAAAATTATAAAAAATAGTGGCGAGGGAGGCGGAACATATGGAAACTGGAAACTTGGCAGAACACAATGGAGAAGCCAGGCGGGACAAGCGTGCTATTCTTCACAATGATTGGGCACAGCTGCTAGAAGCGGAATGCAAGAAAGACTATTACTTGCGCTTGCAGCAATTTCTGAGAGATGAGTACCAGAAGTATACCGTATATCCAGAATCGGCGTACGTACTCAATGCGCTTCACCATACCCCTTATGCGAACGTCAAGGTCGTGATTCTTGGTCAAGATCCATACCATGGTCCGGGCCAGGCGCATGGCTTGAGTTTTTCAGTGCGGCCAGGTGTGGAAGTGCCGCCTTCTCTGCGGAATATCTACAAGGAATTGCAGCAAGATGTTGGCTGTCCTATACCAACTCATGGCTGCTTGGCCGGTTGGGCAGAGCAGGGGGTGTTGCTGCTGAACACGGTGCTGACTGTTCGCCAAGGAGAGGCTCACTCCCATAAGAATCAAGGCTGGGAGACATTCACAGATGCTGTCATGGACCAACTGAATGCACATCCGGACCCGATCGTGTTCTTACTATGGGGACGACCGGCTCAGAATAAGGCGAAGCGTATTACGAACGCCAGACATCTGTTGCTGAGCGCACCGCATCCTAGTCCATTGTCTGCGCATCGGGGGTTTATAGGCTGCGCGCATTTCTCCAAGACGAACGTCTTCTTGGAAGAGCAAGGACGCGGACAAGTGAATTGGCGTTTGCCTGAATAACTATGTGGTTGACCAATGCGGCATCTAATTGTCTACTAATATGTCGTAAGGTGAATAAAATGAGCTTAAATCACGTCTTTACCGTTCCATTATCTTGCACCCTCCTGTATAATGTTATGTATTCTAACATCATTGGGGGAGATTATATGCCGTTGTGGGGATTCGGGAGGAAAGATGCAGGCAGCGATTCACAAATTCGTGATAAAGAAGCGCAGATGCGCCGATTTGTTCGGGAATCACAGGTTGTCGCTGATCGCATGCTGGGTGCGGTGGAAGAGGTAGGGGCTTCTGTTTCGACATTGACCGATGTGGCGGATCACTCTGTGGAGCACGAGAACCGATTGCGGAGCAACGGCACACAAACCTTGGTGCGCGTGGAGAGCACGTTCTCTTCCTTGCAGGAAGCTGCCTCAGCAGCCAATGAAACTACTGCAACGGCTCGGAGGCTGGGCGAACAATCAGAGGAAACGAACGAGCTTGTATTGGAGGTCGCTCGTTCCTTGCAGCATACCGATGAAGTGATGGCGAAGATGAATGGTGTGCAGCGGAAGATGGAGACGAGCATTATGGAGCTGACAGAAGAGGCTGGTCGAATTGATGAAATTAATCGATTTATTCATGAAGTTGTGTCGCAGACATCGCTGCTGGCATTGAATGCATCTATAGAAGCGGCGAGGGCAGGTGAGCACGGGCATGGGTTCTCGGTTGTCGCGCAGGAAATTCGCAAGCTGGCGGATCAGGGGAGCGGTGCCGTGAAGCGCTCTTCTGATCTGGTGTCCTCCATTGAGAATGGTGTCGCAGAGGTGGTCGCAGCTGTCAGGGAAGAGCGTGCATCCGTGGAGGAAGGCATTGAGGAAATGCGGACGGTTAAGGACAAGATGGACCGCGTGTTCCTCGGCGTGCAGGCTGTGCACAAGCTGGTCGATCATACCCGGCAGTCTAATGAGCAGCAATCGGAAGTAGTGTCTCGCGTTGCGGATATGCTTCAAGAGGTTGTCCTGCTTGCCAACCAAACACTGCAAGATGTAGACAGAGCCGTATCCAACATGGAGGTGCAACGGCAGCAAATTCACAAATTGACGATGATTCGTGATGAGTTGGAACGCTCTTCTGGGGAGCTTGCTGCGTCTGTTCGGGAGCTGGATTGGCAAGAGCAGGAAGCCAGCCTGAGAGTTACAGAAGAACAGATGCGGGCATGGATGGCAAGTCTTGTGCAGGATGATGAGCTGATTCCTGTGGATGATCAAGTGCATGCCAAGAAGCTGGAAATTTTTTATGAGGCGAATGAGGCGATCGAAGCTGTGTGGTCGAATCGTACAGACGGCACATTCATCTGCTCTTTTCCCCCAGCTGGTCTGTTGAATGCTAGACAACGGGATTGGTGGCAAAGCGCAATGAACGGAGAGAGTTACGTATCGTCGATCTATGTATCAGCCATCACCAAAAAACCGTGCATCACATTATCGCGATCACTTACAGACGATAACGGACAGACGGTAGCTGTCGTTGGTATGGATATACGCATGGATTAAAATTTGACGAGTTGTCGGTCATCCTGCATCTGCATGCGGAACAACGCTTCCAACCCGACTTTCATTCGCTCCTGTTCTTGCGTATTCAAGTGGGGGAACAACTCCTGCAATTCCTCCAACACAATATCTTGCCATCGTTTGCGCATGGGGTCGAGCCTCCTCGTACTTAAGCATAAACCATAGTTATTCTATAATTCTAGAACAGCCGAACGATGATGGCTATGCGCCGTAACGATTATTTTGGGGCGCGCACAATGTGAGTATAAAGGCCTAGCCACGAATAGCGGCTAGGCCTTTATGAATGGGACATCAAGTTATGACACAGCGTCCGGCTTCATTAGCAACTGCGAGCAATATTCCATAATTTCACGTCTACGTATAATGCCGATGAACTTCTCCTGATCATCCACGACCGGAACGAAGTTTTGGGCGATTGCAAGGGTAACTAAGTCCTCGATGTGCGCATCAATCGGTACCGTTTTGTTCTTCACTTTGCAAGGTATATCCTGCAGCCTCATCTTGTTGATCGATGCGAGACTAAGGTCAGGCGTATTCTTCAGCGCCCACAGCAGGTCGCCTTCTGTAATGGTTCCGACATACCTTCCTTCATCATCCAACAACGGGACAGCGCTATAGCGATGGTACTCCATTCTCTCCAGAGCTTGCCGCACTGTGGACCCGGGTGACAGACAAATAACATCCTTCTTGGGCAACAGAAAAAAAGCGATATTCATGCTGTTCCTCCTTAACTCCTCTCCTCATTAGTATACCATTCATTCTGATTCAAGCGTAAGGGGATAGGGTAATCCCGTTATAACAGGCTGCAGAGGGAGGGCAGGGAATGTTCTAAGTTTCTTGTCATCACATAATGTAGTAGAGAGAGATTCATAGATAGCAGGGCAGTCCTAGCTGACATGATGAGGAGGGGATGAATCATGAGCGGATTCGGTGTAGGTATTATGTGTATGCAGGCAGTGTTGCTGTTAGGAGGATTATCTAGCCAGTTGCCTCTTGATGATGGCGGACAAGCATGGTTCGAGCGGGAAGCGGGGAACGGGCAGATGGCAGCGGTGAATGAGACAGCTGCCGTTGTCGGACAACCGTGGTACTATTCGGATCAGACTGACATAGAACGTACAAGTGAGAGAGACAGCCTGCGAGAATGGAACAGCTTGGAGGGCATTGCACTAGATGCGAATAAGGATCAAGTGGCAACGCTTCTGGGAGAACCCGATCGTATAGAACAAGACCCGCATATTAAGGGAAGGGAAGCTTGGACGTACTCGCACACGGAAATCGGGTTTTACCATAACAATGTAGAGTACATCTCTGTCCAAGCAGCTGCGCAAGAGGCGGCTATTAACGGGACGTCCTTGGAGATGGAGAGGAAAGTGTTGGAAACCAAGCTCGGTATCCCGACATTCGAAGCGGAAGATGGTATTGTATATGTACGCGGTCATACTGTGTTGAAGCTGTTCCTCGACCCCGAGACAGGGGAAGGAAGATCGCTTGATATGTACACATTATCGGTCGTTTGATGGAGTAGGTGTGATACAATCGTTTCAACAGCCTACCTATGGGGTACTAGACTAATAAGATTGCGGAAGAGGTGAAGCAAGTGAAATTTCAAGTTCGCACAGAAGAGACGGAACAGAAGATCACGATCATTGTGGACGGTGAGCTGGATTTATCTACAGCACCTCAACTTACAGAGGCTATTAACCAATCCGTAGAGCGAACGGACAAATTGTTGGAGTTGGATCTAGGCGGTCTCCAATACATCGACAGTACCGGGCTTGGTGTCATGATATCAATGTTGAAGGAACGAGACCGCTTGCATGCGGAAGTTACCATCTCGCATATTCCGCCCAAGATTAAGCGATTGCTTGATATAACAGGAGTGAGCCGGTTTTTGGCAGTCTCATCATAATGGAGCACAGTCGAACAGTAACGGAAAGGAAGATGGAATATGCTGGTGGTGAAAAATAAATCAGTTGGGTTGGAAATTCCAGCAGAAGCGGAATATATTGATGTCGTTCGCTATACCTTATACGGCATTGCCGCCAATATGGGATTCTCGTACGAAGCGATTGAAGATATGAAGGTCGCCGTCTCTGAGGCAGTGAACAATGCGGTGCTTCATGCCTATGAAGGAAGCGACGCTCAGAAAGTCGATGTGCGTTTCGAAACCTTTGATCAAGGGATGCAGATTATTGTGAAGGACTACGGAGCCAGCTTCGATGCGGATTCAGCCAGTTCTCGCGCTAAGCCTGTATTGGAACAAGATATCCAACGTGTTGGTGCAGGAGGGCTTGGCATCTACTTGATGCAGGCGTTGATGGATGAGGTGGAAGTTACGAGCGAGGACGGGACAGAAGTCATTATGACCAAGTTTCTGAAGTAATGGGAGAGTTGATTCGCGATGAAGGATGGTTCTAGTGATCTAAATAGCAGGATAGCACAACTTCAGTCGGCATACAGTGAAGAACTGGCTACCGAGCTGCTGCTGCAATTCGAATCGATGATCAAGATGAGTGCGCACAAGCTTTCCTATAATCGACCGGAACTATTCGACGACCTATTCCAAGTCGGTCAAATGTCATTGTACAAGTCTCTGCAGCAATTTGATTCATCCATGGGAGTGCCCTTCGAGGCCTATGCGATGAAAAGCTTGGTCGGACATATGAAAAATTACTTGCGCGACAAATCGTGGTACATCCAGGTGCCTAGACGAATCAAGGAACAAGGGGCCAAGGTGCAGAAGACGATTGATGCAATGACAGGAAGCTTGGGACGCTCACCGAACATCAAGGAGATTGCTGCCGAGTTAGACTTAACCGAACAGGAGACGGTGGAAATTCTGGCTGGACGAGATTGCTACCGTCCCGCTTCGCTCGATGTGCCTGTAAGTGATGAGGACGGCACAACGATGCGCGGAGATCTCATTGCTGCGGCCAACGATGATTTTCTCAACTTGGAAGATCGATTAATTCTTGAGGATGCCATGCAGGAGCTGGATGAGGTGGAGCGTCAAGTGCTTGAGCTTGTGTTCCATCAAGGACTGTCCCAGCGTCAGGTAGCGTCTCGGCTAGAGATCTCGCAGATGAGTGTGTCTCGCGTACAGAAGCGTGCTGTCAAGAAATTGAAGGATCAATTCAAGCTAGTAACATAGTGAGTGATATAGGGTGAAGGAGATTCCGCTTACATGGATAAGCAGTTAATGGATCAATATGGTCAAATGCTTGAACAGTATGTACATACCCAAGATGAGCATGTATTGGATCAGACGAGGGAGATTTCCAGGGCGTTCATGCGTGAGCAGATCGGCTTGGAGGAGGCAATTGGTTACCACCTCGACAAGATCGGCCAGCAGGTCGAACTGCCTCCTCTGTGGAAGAAGTCCTTTCAATTTCTTATAGAATTTGTCGTCTATTATAGTGTGGCATTCAGAGAGCGTGAAGAATTAATCCAGAGCAGAACCCAACTATTGGAGGAGCTGACGCTTGCCGCGGATGTACAGAAGTCGCTTCTGCCTAATATGGAACAGCTGGATATGCCGGATGGTACAGAAATAGGCGTAGTGAGTGAAGCGGCAAGGAAGGTGAGCGGCGACTTCTATAATATATTGCCTACCGAGCGAGGGGTGAAGCTGCTCGTTGCCGATGTGGCAGGCAAGAGTATGCCGGCTGCCATCCTCATGTCCACGATCAAATTTACGATGGATAGTGTGCTTGTTCATTCCCAAAATCCGCATATGGCCCTTCATGCGTTGAATCGCTTCATCGTACAGAACAGCGAAGCATCGATGTTCATTACGATGTTCTGGGGCAAGTATATGCAGAGCAAGGAGCGCTTCTATTATTCCAGTGCTGGACATGAACCGGCACTTCTATACAAGGCGAAGCATAACCGCTTCCGCGATATTAGTACAGACGGAGCGGCGCTAGGTCTGTCTACGCGCTTCACCTACAAGACACGCAGCGTTAAGCTGGAGCCAGGCGACTTCGTGTTGATGTATACGGATGGTGTGACCGAGAGCCGCCAGCCTGATGTGATCGACAGCAATCGTAAGCTGCGCCGCTGGTTGAGAGAAATCGACCTGACGCAGCGTGCACAGGCCATTGTAGAAGAGCTTCATCGCTATGTGGCAGCAGAGAATGGTTATGAGACGCCGGACGATCAGACGATGCTCCTGTTCCGCCGTTCTCCGAGCTGAGGTGAACAGGGGCATTTCCGCGCAGCATGCCCCGCAGCATACCGCGCAGCGTGCCCCGTAAGCTGAAATTACTGCAAATCTGCAGGTTTGGAGTATGCAGAATGGGCGATTGTCCGAAATGTCTGCGAATGTGCATCTTTATATGCGGTAATTGGCCCGTTCAGGTGGTATGTGCATTGAAAAGATGTATATCCGCAGGTATTTACTACTTCAGGGGTATTTTGGAGGGAAAGCCTGCAGGATCGCGGTCATTTACCGCTTCTAGTCAGGCTTGTGCACATAAGCCTGCACGGGCGTCCGCTATTCCTAGTAGCAATATAATGCGCGAGAGATGATGGCATTCAGCATCGTCTTTTTTTTTGCTGTAATCCATCCTGCATACAACGAGAGTAGCTTGGGAATAGACGCAGTTCCTGCTGCCAGCTCAAGCTTTAATGATGTGTTGTTGGATTCTTGTGTATGCCCCATGCCATCGTATTGCACAATCGCTGCGGGAGGGGTAGAGTAATAGGACAGCATAGGAGTCATATGAAATGGGCTCCAGAACAAGGAGACGGACAGCAGTGGCTATGGAACGACGACAATCGATTCGCAATATTGGCATCTTCGCTCACGTGGATGCCGGCAAAACAACGACAACCGAACAAATCTTATATCATAGCGGACGTACGCGCTCGCTCGGCAGTGTGGACAATGGTACTGCGCTGACCGATTGGCTTGATGTAGAGCGTGAGCGCGGCATCTCGGTTCGCGCCGCGGTGACTCGCTTTGCTTGGCGTGATGTGGCGGTGAATGTGATTGACACGCCAGGTCATGTCGATTTCGTAGCAGAGGTCGAGCGCTCGTTGCGCGTCATGGACGGCGCGGTATTGATTGTATCCGCGGCGGAAGGAGTGCAGGCACAGACGGAGATGATCTGGCAGGCGCTACGCGAGCGAGGCTTGCCGACAATCATCTTCATCAATAAGCTGGATCGTGTCGGAGCGGACCCGCAGCGGGTGCTTGCTGAAGTGAGGAGGCTGCTGACAGATACGGCCGTGCCGATTCAAGCGCCTGATGGGGTGGAGGCTGCTTATATAGGCAACAGTGAACTGTTGGAGCTGCAGCCGGATCAGCTGCCACAGCACGCGGTAGCGTATAAGGAGCAGCTGCTAGAGTCGGCAGCAGAGCAAGACGAATGGCTGCTGGAGCGGTACTTGAGTGAGCAGCCTATTGAGACGGATGAGCTGGCACAATGGACATGGTCACGGACCCGAGAAGCGCGGATCGTACCCGTCCTGTTCGGAGCTGCCAATCGGGGCATCGGCATCGAGGCTTTGATGAATGTGATGGTGCAAGGTGTGCTGGAACCGGGCGGCGATGAGCAAGCGGCTGTCTCTGGTGTAGTCTTCAAGCTGGAGCGTGATCCGTTAATGGGCAGAATGGCGTACGTGCGCATGTATAGCGGCACGATTCGCAACAGGGAGGCTGTGCGCAACGCCACACAGGATATCGAGGAGAAGGTATCGCAAATCCGCAAGGTGGACGGGCAGCGATCGGAAGACATCGGCGTGCTCGAAGCGGGAGATATTGCCGCCGTGTGCGGCTGGAATCGCGTGCGCATCGGTGATGTGATCGGTGACCCCGCTCATGTGCCGGGAGCCCAGCGGATGGCGGTGCCGCTATTAACTGTGAAGGTGCGTTGGCGCGATCCGTCCGACTATCCTGCGATTGTGGCGGCGTTGCAGGAGCTGGCTGACGAAGATCCGTTGCTAGACCTGCAATGGCTGCAGGAGCAGAGAGAGCTTCACCTTAAGGTTATGGGACCGATACAGGTCGAAGTGCTGTCACACGTCATGCGCAGCCGCTTCGGTCTGGAGGTTGATTTCGAAGCGCCATCCGTCATATATAAGGAAACACCTGCAGGCATAGGTGAAGGGTATGTGGCGTATTTGGCCCCTAAGCCTTGCTGGGCAATCCTGCGCTTCCGTATCGAACCGCTGGAACGGGGAAGCGGGCTGCAGTATGCATCGCTGGTGCGGTCTGACAAGCTGCTTGAGAGCTATCAGAACGAGGTGGAGAGACGCGTTCCCGAGGCGCTCCAGCAAGGTCTGAGAGGCTGGGAAGTGACTGATTTGAAAGTAACCTTGGTTGAGGGTGAACATCATATTTGGCATACGCACCCGTTGGATTTCGTCGTAGCAACGCCGATGGGCATCATGGATGGGCTGAATCGAATCGGGACGAAGCTGCTTGAGCCGATGCTTCGCTTCCGCTTGTCTGTACCCGAGGAGGTTGGCGGCAAGGTTATGCATGAATTGTTAAGCATGCGCGGTCGCTTCGACACACCTGTCGTGCGGCAGGAGCGCATGGAGCTGGAAGGTGAGCTTCCGGTTGCTACCTCACTTGATTTTCCCGCCCGCCTCGGCTCGATGACCAAAGGGCGCGGTGTATTGACTACATTTTTCGCGGGTTATCAGGAATGTCCGGCGGATGTAGAAGCAGAACGTATCCGTGTTGGGGTCAATCCGTTGGATACGGCGAAGTATATTTTGGCGGTGCGCAGTGCGATTACTTCTACGTAAGTAGTGGGAGTATTAGTGATGTCGGCTTGTCGGAGTTGCAACGGTGTGCACAGACGGGCTGTGGACAGGCTGTAACAGCGGCTTTGTGACCTATGTAGATTGTGGTAAAGTGAGAGAATACAGTTGCGGCACGCTGACGGTTCACTGAAAGTTGATCGGCAGGGCTGCTGAAGGAAGAGGAGGAATTATTCGTGCTGCTTGGCATTGATATTGGAACTACGAATATGAAGGCGGGGGTTTTCGCACTGGATGGTAATCAGGTGGCTGTGGCGAGCAGACCGACACCTGTGCATACACATGCGGAGGGCTTTGCTTGCTATGATCCGGAGGAAATCTGGCAGACCGTATTGTCAGCGATGGAGGAAGTATTAGAGCAGGCTGGTCGGCCAACCGTTGCATCGATCGGCATAACAAGTATGGCCGAAGCTGGGTTGCTAGTAGACAGGACTAGCGGAGCGCCGCGCTCGCTATTCCTTCCATGGTACGAGACGTGCTCGGCGCCGCAAGCTGAACGGATTAAGCAGGAGGCGGACTTGTATGAACGCTTCACACTGAGCGGGTTGCATCTAAGCTTCAAGCACGGTCTGCCTAAGCTGTTGTGGCTGAAGGAGCGGGATGCGTCCTCCTTCGACAATGCGGTCTGGCTGTCTGCTTCGGGCTATATCGCCTATCGGCTGACAGGTCAATTCGCCTTCGATTATTCACTTGCTGCACGTACGTATGCGTTCCGTATCGATACGAAGGAATGGGATGATGCATGGATTCGGCACTTTGGTATAGATCCTGCAATCTTCCCGGAAGCGACGCCGGCGGGTACGACAGCAGGCACAGTGCAGGCTGGTGTAGGCAGTCTGCAGCCAGGTACGCCGGTCGGTATATCCGGGCATGACCATGTATGCGCCGCTCTATCGGTTGGCGCCATACAGCCGGGTGTCGTCTATGATTCCATGGGAACAGCAGAGACGCTTGTCGGCACATTCCGAGAAAGGCCGCTAGGACGACGTGAGTATGAATCGGGTCTCTCCTATGGCTGTCATGTAGCGCCAGGCCATTACTTCTGGATGGGGGGCAACTCTGCATCCGGCGGCTCGGTAGAGTGGTGGCGTTCACAGCTGGGGGACGAACCCGTACGTTATGAAGAGCTGTTGCGTTGGCTGGACGAAGGCGATGCGCAACCAAGCGGCATATTATATTATCCGTATTTGAGCGGGAGCGGTGCACCGATTCCGGATGCGCGCGCCAGGGCGGCATTGATTGGCTTCACCAAGCAGCATAGCCGTCGCGACTTGATTCAGGCAGTGCTGGAAGGCACCGCCTATCAGCTGGAAGCGATCCGACGCGAAGCAGAGGAAATTGGCGGAACACCGATTCGGCAGCTTATCGTTGTCGGCGGGGGGACCCGCAATCCGCATTGGCTCCGTGTGAAGGCCGACATTGTAAACTGCGAGCTGCATGTGCCACCGGTGGAGGAAGCGACGATGCTAGGCGCAGCTCTGACTGCAGCGGCAGGTGCTGGCGTATACAGCTCGATTGAAGAAGCGGGCGCTGCAATAGCTGGCGCGCAATCGAAGCAGATTCAACCAGATCGTGAGCGTCACGAGCAATATCGCAGACTGTATGAAGAAGGATATGCTGCCCTGCAGCCTGCCCTGCGTCAGTTCTATGGTCAATTCGCCTAATCGTTCGATGTGCGGTCTCATTCTAGCCGGAGGCCGCAATACTAGGATGGGCGGTAAGCTTAAGGCGGCGCTGCCCTACGCAGGGACAACGGTGCTGGAGCGCATCGCTGTGACGATGGCCGAGCATTGCAGGCATATCTATGTAGCAGTAGCTGCTGATACACCGGTGGCGCTTCTGCGAATTGAGGAAACTGAGCAGAGCGCGGGCGTCCCGATCCTTGTACGGGTTGATCAGCACGCCGCAATCGGTCCGCTTGGCGGCATATTCACGGCTCTTCGAAGTGAAGCTCAGCGGGCAGATTGTGCACATACCGTGTGGGTATCGGCAGGAGACATGCCGTTCGTCTCCTCTGCTGCCGCAGCACTCATGCTGGCTCATATACGGAATGAAGTAGATGCAGCTGTACCGCATGTGGATGGGCGCAAGCAGCCTCTGCAGGCTATCTATCGGACGCAAGCGCTCTATCGAGCGGTGGCAGCTTGCATAGACGGTGACGATCACAGTATGCGCAAGCTACTGTCTCAGCTGCGGGTTGCCTATTTGGATGATGCGGCATGGGAAGCGGCAGGCATTGATCGGCGATTTGTCTATAATGTCAATACACCGCGGGATTACACACGAGCATTGGAAGAGGAAGGGCGATAGAAGGAAGAACTTCACTCAAGCTTGCGGAATAGCGGAGGGAGCGACAGCTGATGAGTTGGATGGATGCCATTGTGGAGGAGAGGATTCGCGAATCGATTAAGAAGGGCGAATTTGACGGTTTGCCGGGAGCCGGCAAGCCGCTTTCCCATGAAGACGATACGGCAGTACCGGATGAGCTTCGGCTTGGTTACAAGCTGCTCAAGAATGCTGGCATGCTGCCGGAAGAACTGCAGCTGCGGAAGGAGCTGCTTACGCTGGAAGAGCTGCTGAACTGCTGCAAGGATGAAGCGGAGCGGGGCAAGCTTCGCGAACAGCTGTCTGTTAAGAAGCTGCGCTACGAGTTGTTGATGAAGGGAAGAAGTTGGCAGGACACAGGAGCCTTCCTAGAGTACGAGCGTCGTATGCAGGAGAAGCTGACCGAATAGACCTTGTTCGGATATCGCTGCCACAGCGGTACCGGGTGAGGTCTTGTTCGTTATCGGATGCAATTATAGGGTCAATGTCAGATAAATTAACATCAATTTATCAAATTGTCGTTGGTGATGGACGAAATCTGTTATAATAACAGAAAGCTGACTGTGCAATCTGCTCAAAGGGGGAGAACCAATGACCGGAAATTTGATCGACCGTTTCGGTCGTGTGCACGACTACTTGCGAATATCCGTTACGGATCGTTGTAATTTGAGATGTGTTTATTGTATGCCGGCGGAAGGCATGGAATTCGAGCCGGAATCCAATATATTAACCTACGAAGAAATTACAGATGTCGTGCGCGTGCTTGCCGGGATGGGTGTCAGGAAGCTGCGTCTAACAGGCGGCGAGCCGATGGTGCGCAAGGAGCTGGAGAAGCTGATCGGCATGCTTGCTGCTATACCTGGAATTGAGGATATCGCGTTGACAACGAATGGCATCTTCTTCGCTGCCAAGGCCGATAAGCTGAAGGCGGCAGGATTGACGCGGATTAATATAAGTCTAGATTCATTGAAGCCGGACCGATTTGCAGCTATAACCCGCGGTGGGGATGTGCAGCGTGTATTGGATGCTGTCGATGCTAGCTTCCGCGTTGGGCTGTCTCCGATCAAGTTGAATGTCGTATTAATGAAGGGTGTGAATGACGACGAGATCGATGATTTCCTGCACATGACGATTGACAAGCCGGTTCAAGTCCGGTTCATCGAATATATGCCGATCGGTCACAGTGACGACGGATGGAAAGGCAAGTACTTGCCGCTCTCCACGGTGCTGGATCGTTGTGCCGAACGAGGCTGGGAAGTAGAGCACAACGGCAAGGTATATGGCAATGGTCCGTCACAGGATTACCGCATTGCAGGCAGCAAGGGCGGGTTCGGGTTAATTCATCCAGTCAGCGACCACTTCTGTGAGACGTGCAATCGGCTGCGCCTGACAGCAGATGGCAATATTAAGCCGTGTCTCTATTGGAATGACGAATTCAATGTGCGCCGTTATATAGGGAATGATCAGGCGATGAAGGAGCTGTTCCTGAAGGCGCTGGACATCAAGCCGGAAAATCACGAGATGGCGAACGCATTGAACGGCGAGGAGCAGTCGCATCTGCCGACCGTTCGCAGGATGTCCCAAATTGGCGGATGATGATGGGGAAGGAGCAGCTCGATGTGAGCAAACCGTTGATTATCCAGGTGGTCGGCTACAAGCATACTGGGAAAACAACCTTAGTCTGCAAGCTCGTGGAACGATGGAAATCCAGCTCTGCGCGAATTGCGACGATCAAGCATGATGCGCATGATTTCAACATAGACCGGGAAGGGACAGATACGTGGCGCCACCGCCAAGCTGGGGCGGCGGCAGTGGTCATCGCCTCGCCGCATCGCATTGCTGTTATGCGCAGCGAGCCGCAGCCGGTTCAACGAGGAACTGACAGCGAGCGCCGACAATTGGACAACCTGCTTGCACAGCTTGCCGATATGGATGTCGTGCTGGTGGAAGGCTACAAGTCAGCTGCCTATCCGAAGATTGTGCTCATTCGTGAGCATGCGCACTGGTGCCTGCTGGATACATTGACGAATGTCGTTGCGGCGGTCTATTGGCCGGAGGCAGAACTGCCGGTGTCCGAAGCTAATGAGACTGACTCGTCTGTGCTGCATATCCCGTTGCATGAAGCGGCCGGTCCCTCTATGATGGATCGGTTGCTTGCTATGCACACAAGCAGGGACGCTGATGATACGGAGTAGAACGGATAGCTGTAATACTTCTCACTTGCGGCTCTTTGTCACAGAATGGAAACGAGGGAATAGAGTATGAAATTTGATCGCAAGCCGGTGTCTGTGGAGGAAGCGCAGAAGCGGGTGCTGTCCTGTGTGTCTAAGCTGCAGGTTGAATACGTCCCCTTGGAGCAAGCGTGGGGGAGGAGGTTAGGTGAAGATATAGAGGCGGATCATCCTGTCCCGCACTTTCCCAGATCAGGGATGGACGGTTATGCTGTACGTGCGTCAGATACTGCGGGGGCAACAGCGGCATCTAAGGTTGAACTGGATGTGCTGGAGACGATCGCTTGCGGGCAATTTCCTACGCAGCCGGTAGGAGAGGGACAAGCGTCCAGAATTATGACGGGAGCGTGCCTCCCTGACGGTGCGGATGCTGTCATTATGCTGGAGCAGACAGATCGGCGCGACAGCGGTCCTGCTGTTGCCGGAGACAAGGTAGGCGTGAAGAAAGCGATGTATCCAGGGGAGAATGTCACTCCTGTTGGCATGGAAATATCGCTTGCCGAGACGGTTCTGCGTAAGGGAGAGCGTATCTTATCTGGTGACATAGCGATTCTCGCCACATTCGGCAAGGCGGTTGTACCTGTATTCCGCCGACCTAAGGTAGCTGTGGTCTCGACGGGCACGGAATTGCTGCAAGTGCAAGAACCGGTACAGCCTGGCAAGATACGGAACAGCAACAGTCATATGATTGCAGCGCTAGTGCGAGAGGCTGGCGGGGAGCCGATCCTCTTCCCGCCGCTGCCGGATTATCCGGCAACGGCAATCGCCGGAATGGAAGACGCATTGCGGCAGGCTGATATGATGATTACGACCGGCGGGGTGTCTGTCGGCGATTATGATATCCTGACAGCGTGGTTTGCTGAATGGCCGCACGCTGCTGATGTCGGACAACACCAGCGCGCTGTGCTGTTCAACAAAGTAGCGATGCGTCCGGGCAGTCCGACTACCGCTGCGATTAGCGACGGCAAGCTGCTAGTTGCCTTGTCGGGCAATCCGGGGGCTTGTTATGTGGGGTTCAAGCTGTTCGCTGAGCCAGCCATGCTTGCCATGCAAGGCGTGAAGGCGGCACTTCCCCGATCGTATCAGGCTACGCTGGATACAGCGTTCCCGAAGCCGTCGCCATTCCCGCGGTATGTCCGTGCGGCAAGTCGCATGGAAGAGGGACGGATTCGGGTATTGCCGACAGGACCGGACAAGTCCAGCATGCTCAGCACGATCAAAGATGCAACGGGTTTGATCATCATCCCTGCAGGCGGAAGCGGGGCGGCAGAAGGACAGTTGGTCGAGTATATAGATTTCACCATGCAGCGGTAGTGGACGCAGCTCCCGTGATAGTCTAATTTCTCGCCTCCAGCATATAACCGATGCCTCTGCACGTATGTATCAATTTCGGTTTGAAGTGCCGGTCGAGCTTTTGCCGAAGATAGCGGATGTACACATCGACAACATTCGTTTCGCCTATGTGCGCATAGCCCCAAACCTGCTGCATGATTTGCTCGCGGCTTTGCGGCTTGCCCTCGCGTTGCAGCAGATACAGCAGCAGGTCGAATTCTCGCGGAGTGAGCCATATTGAAGTGCCGCTCCGAATGACGCGTCGCTCTGCCAGATGAACGACGAGATCGGCAGTTTGCAGGACAGCGGCGGAATCAGTCAACTCTTGGAACAGCTGAATAAGGTTGCGAATGCGTGCCAGCAGCACCTCCATGGAGAGCGGCTTGGTGACACAATCATGGGCACCCTGATTCAATCCGTTCACTATGTCGGAGACAGTGTCCTGTGCTGCAAGTAAAATGACAGGCACACGCATACCTGACTTGCGGATCCGGCGCAGCACCTCGATGCCGTTCAGCTCTGGCAGCTCTTCATTCACCACAATGAGATCCCACTGCTGTCCGGAGAGGGCCAGCTTGAGTCCGCTGTCGCCGTCTGCCGCTATAGTGACATGATAGCCAGCGCGCTTCAGCTCAAGCTCTAGCGCGCTGGCTATTTGTTGTTCATCTTCGATCACCAAGATTTGTGCGTTCATGCATCTAGTGTTTCCTTGTAGAACCATGTTATACGAGCATAGCGCAGTGAATAAGCTGCGACGTTGTTCTTTGCTCGGTCAGTCGGCGGTAATACAATTACCAGATTACACGTCGAGCTGTATTATAATGGCGCTGCCAATAGCTGCTGTTCAGATTGGAGATCGTCACGCCTGGCTTGCCGTAAGTGTGCAAGATTTTACCGTTGCCCATATAGACCGCAACATGAGAGACAGGCACTTTGAAGAATATTAAGTCGCCAGGCTGCAAGTTGCTCTTAGCTACCCACATGCCAGTATATGCTTGTCTTATCGATGTGCGCGGTAAAGATATGCCATTAGCCTTGTAAATATATTGCACGAAGGAAGAACAGTCGAATTGATAGGTAGTTCCTGATCTAGCGCCATATTGATAAGGCGTCCCCATATACGCCATGCCCGTAGAGATAATGTGTTGTGCCTTCAAGGACTGTGAGTAAGTTGCAGCTTCAGCAGGTACCGCCGGAGCCACTGCTGCAGCGGTCAATAGTGACAGGCTGAAACCGGAAGTCAACAGCACTCGCTTGAACCAGGATGATGTTACTTGCATACTTGATAGACCCTCCTCTAAGTTGATTCATTGATCGTTCATCACTATAGCATGCCAGTCAGTTCCAGTAATTGCATGGAAGCGGTTAAGCAGGCGGTATTGCTGCAAGAGAAGGTCTTTATTAGAATTTCATAAGAATTTATAGCTTGCCTACCGTAGTAATGGTCTAGTAGAATATTTAATTTGTCGATCATGGTTACGAGCTATAGGAGTGAGGGCATGCGAAATAGCAACACCCCGTCATTCCATACAGGAATAACGAGGTGTTGCTGCTGTGTTCTAGCGTATACGGATGTTGCTTGTATTTATCGCGATGCTGATGTTGCAACCTTCTCAGGCTTATTATCCTTGTCGTGCTCCGTGATCGATTTGACATTGCTGGGGGCGGTTTCGCTTTTTTTCGTCTCCATATGACTTTCCCCTTGGAACAATCCGCCTTGGGCAATGCTTAATGCGCCTGCGCGTATGTTGCCATACAGCTTGCCCGACTCCGAAATGCTAAGCAAACCATCTGTTATCACTCCGCCATGGATCGTTCCGGCATTGTATACGTTGCGTGCGCGAATTTGACTGTTCGCTGAGCCTTTCGGTCCAATCGTTACATCGCCTGCGCAGGTAATATCGCCATCAATCTGCCCGTCCAGACGCAAGCCCGCCTTGCTCGTTACCTTTCCTTCCACCTTGCTGCCTTCTCCGATAATCGTGTCGGTGTCATTCGGATTGGCGTTCTTCTTACCTAAGACCATACTCAAGTTCCTCCTCTTCGCTACTAGCGCCGCTTCCTTCTCATGCGGCTACATTAGCGCAAATAAGTAATTGGATTGACGGCTTCTCCGTTCCGTTGCACTTCATAATGAAGATGCGTGCCTGTGCTTCGACCGCTCGTACCCATGCGGCCGATTCGGTCACCCTTCCGCACTTCATCGCCCTTCGTTACGTTGAAGCTGTATAGGTGCATGTAGACTGTTGTGAGTCCGCTGCCATGATTCAGGACGATATAGTTGCCGCGTTGCGTGTCCGAACCTACTGTCTCTACTGTTCCATCGGCCGCGGCATAAATAGGGTCCTTAAGGTTGCCGTCGATGTCTAGCCCGGCGTGGAAGGAGGCGCGGCCAGTGAACGGATCGCGTCTTACACCGAAGCCAGAAGTAATACGGCGAGATGCAGCAGGCCAGATGGATGGCGTGGTGCGCAGGCGATGAATTTTGTTCTCCAGTGCTTTGCGGGAAGCCTCCATCTGGACGCCAAACTCCTCTAGATGAATCGCGGTTTGTGTTAGCTCTGACTTCGTATCAGCAATAAGTGCATGCATGCGGTCATTCGTTGCCGGGGAATGCAGTCCGCCAGTTGCGAGCATGCTGACTGTTGGCGGGGCTGCGCTGTATGACTTTTGGTCACCTATACTCGATATCGTTACCGGCTGCCCGATCGGCGTTCTCTCTGTGTCCGTATTGAGCTCCGGCCAGTCGACCCCTTCCTGTTCGGCCATAGTCTTCAATTCGTCCTGCAATGCGTAGATGGCATCCATTTCCTGCTGCAGATTCTGGCTCTGCTCCGATAATGTAAGGATTTCGGTTTGCAGACTCCCGATAGTCGAATTCTTGCGGCTTTCCATCGCGATATATTGCTCCTGTTTGGTAGCTAACTGCTCATCCAGCTCAGCGATTTGTGCTTGCAAGTGGGCTTGCATGCCAGCCTGCCAAATCGTGCCGCCCGCTGCAACAGCGACGACAGCCGCAGGAACGCCGATCAATGTTTTCCTAGAAAGCTTGAAGCGGCGTACAGGGCGATCCGTACGGGATAACAGAAGGAAGGTTAGCTTCTTCGACGGTTTGACTGAGTGGCGAGGTCTCATATCGCTTCACCAACCTTATCACAGTATGATGCTAATCCATATATATGTCTGGCTGCTGTCGGATATGACTGGCTATTGCGGTTAAGGGGTCAGCTTCGATTCGACTTGCTTGCCCGCCAGCCACATGGCGAACAATAGTGCGCCAGCCCATATAAGCTTGGAAGGATGCTCGATGAACTCACGCCATTCACCGCCGACCAACGATACGAGAATAATCATAATGCCTTTGCCGAGCACAATTGCAATGAGGAAAATACGAAATGGCACATTGGACATACCGGAAACGATATTGACTAAGAAGGAGGGAGCGAACGGAAAGCAGGCAAGAATGAAGATTGGGGTGAACCCTTTGGCTTCGACCCAGCGGAAGAATGACTCAGCCTTTGGCAGCTTCCGCACCGTGAATGAGCGCAACCGCCGACTGAACTTACGAGCTAACAAGAAGACGACGCAAGCACCGGAGACGACCCCGATCCAAGAGTATAAAAATCCTAAACCGACCCCATACGAAGCCGCATTGCCAAGCAAAAATACGATGAGTGGCAATATCGGAATAAAGGATTCAAGCATAGGCAACAAAATGCCGGGAAGCGGTCCTAACGCAGCATATTGATTCAGCAGTTGCTCGATCTCTTCGGTGTCCCATTGCTTCCATTGATCCCAGTTGAACCCTTCCACAATCATTCCTCCTACTTCTCGAAGTACAGCTTGTCTTATCGCGACGGCAACTCCGAAGCTTTCTATAACGATTGTATACAACATCAGTAGGGGCAATCAAGCAAGTAAGCTGTCGCAGGCAGTCATATCCGGAAATCACAGTACATACATAATAGCGTTGGTCATACTAGCTCACATAGGGGTTACTTGCATTGTAAAGTAAAAAATGGTGAAAGTGGAAAGTGTGAATGAACTCCTCACATCAAAGGTTAAGTATAACTATGCAATATGAGCGGAATTGTCCGAATCTAACATCAATTTGTAAGGTATATAGACTTCATATAGATAGGCAGGTCATTTCCCTGTATAACGGGGCAGTGTGTCCATTTATCAGGGTTATAAAAAGATTGGATTAGCGGTGAAAATAGCGGTCTGATACACTAATTATAATGAATAATAAGACAATTTCTTAAGTAATTATGCGGAAAAATTCAAAAAAGAAAGGTTGCGCAGCATGAAAAAAATGGGCATTCCATCCAAACAGGGTCTCTATGATCCGCGATTTGAACATGATGCATGCGGAATTGGCTTCGTCGCCCATATCAAGGGCAAGCAATCGAATGACATTGTGCATCAGGCGCTGACAATTTTGACGAATTTGGACCATCGCGGGGGCCAAGGCAGCGAAACCAATTCCGGCGATGGTGCAGGCATTCTTCTACAAATTCCACACAAATTTTTGAAAAAGGAAGCGCTTAAAAAAAACATCACCCTTCCCGAATCTGGTGATTACGGAGTCGGCATGGCGTTCTTCAGCCCTGAACCGGGGGAACGTCAGCAGGCGGAGGAAGTGCTGGAGAACATTATTAAGGAAGAAGGACAAAAGCTGATTGGCTGGCGCACGGTGCCAGTAGACAATACGTTGCTTGGCGAAGCAGCGAGATCCACACAGCCGGTTATTCGTCAAGTGTTCATCGCCAGGGACAGTGGCGTAGAGGCAGGCATTGCCTTCGAACGCAAGCTGTATGTCATTCGCAAGCGGGCGGAGAATGCTATCCGCGGTGAAGAACCAATACCAGGCGGTGATTACTTCTACTTTGCCAGTCTTTCCTCGAAGACGATCGTATACAAGGGCATGCTGACGACCGACCAAATGGACACCTTCTTCCTCGATTTGCGTGATCCGACGGTTGAATCAGCGCTGGCGCTTGTACATTCCCGCTTCAGCACGAATACGTTCCCGAGCTGGGAGCGTGCGCATCCGAATCGGTATATGATCCACAATGGCGAGATTAATACGATGCGCGGTAATGTGAATTGGATGCGTGCCCGCGAAGCATTGTGTGACACAGAGCTGTACGGGGATGACTTCAAGAAGGTGCTGCCGGTGATCGATCAGGACGGAAGCGATTCCTCGATGTTCGACAATACGCTTGAATTCATGACGTTGTCCGGGCGTTCGCTTGCTCATTCACTCATGATGATGATTCCCGAACCGTGGGCGAATCATGAATCAATGGGTCGCGAGAAGCGGGACTTCTATGAGTATCACAGCTGCTTGATGGAGCCGTGGGACGGCCCTGCGGCGATTGTAGCTACGGATGGCAGTCAGATTGCAGCCGTGTTGGACCGCAATGGTCTGCGGCCTTCCCGTTATTATGTGACGAAGGACGATCTGATCATTATGGCTTCCGAGGTCGGTGTGCTGGAGGTGCCGCCGGAGGACGTCGTGCAGAAGCACCGCCTGCAGCCAGGCCGTATGCTGCTCGTCGATTTGGACGAAGGGCGTATCGTAACCGATGAAGAACTGAAGTCGACGATAGCTGCAGAGCAGCCTTATGGTGAATGGCTGGAGGAGCATCTCATCGATCTGGAAGCATTGCCTGATGCAGCAGACGCAGCACATGGCATTGACAGTGATACAGTGCTGCAGCGTCAACAGGCGTTTGGCTATACGTATGAGGAGCTTCGCAAGACGCTAGCGCCAATGGCGACACAGGCCGTCGACCCGATCGGCGCTATGGGTGTCGATTCGCCGTTGGCAGTGCTGTCAGAGCGCCCTCAGCTTCTGTACAACTATTTCAAACAGTTGTTCGCACAGGTGACCAATCCGCCAATCGATGCGATCCGGGAGGAAATTGTTACAGCTGCCGGAACGACGATAGGCTCTGAGGGGAATTTGATCCAACCTACGCCGGACAGCTGTCGTCATATACACCTGAAGTCACCGATTGTGACGAACGCGCAGTTGGCTAAGCTGCGTCATGTGAAGCGTGAGGGCTTCAGCGCAGCAACGTTGTCTATTGTGTATGAAGTGGCTGAGGGCGGGAACGGTTTGGAGCTCGCATTGAATCAGCTGTTTGCAGAGGCAGACAAGCAGATCGCAGCGGGACACAATCTGATTATCTTGTCTGACCGCGGCGTCAGCCTCGAGCAAGCAGGCATTCCGGCGTTGCTTGCTGTATCCGGTCTGCATCATCACTTGATTCGTCAAGGTACGCGAACAAAGGTCAGTCTTATCCTAGAGTCGGCAGAGCCGCGTGAGGTGCATCACTTCTGTCTGCTGATCGGCTATGGGGCAAGCGCGATCAATCCGTATCTTGCTTTGGAGTCACTTTCCCATATGATTGACAAGCATATGCTCGCATCGATCTCTTATGAGCAAGCGGAAGCCAATTACTTGAAAGCCGCTACCAAAGGCATTGTGAAGGTGCTGTCCAAGATGGGTATCTCTACGATCCAGAGTTATCGCGGCGCGCAAATCTTCGAGGCAATCGGTCTGCATCCCGAGATCGTCGATCGATACTTTACTTGGACACCGTCACGCATCGGCGGTGTGAAGCTGGATGTGATCGCAGAAGAGGTGCGCAGACGGCATCGCAAGGGCTTCACCGCACAAGAAGGCCGCGTCGTCACACTGGATACGGGCGGCGATCACCAATGGCGCAAGGACGGTGAGCTGCATCTGTACAACCCGCAGACGATCCATACCTTGCAGCAAGCTTGTCGGACAGGAGACTATGAGCTGTTCAAGCAGTACTCCCGGATGATTAACGAGCAGGAGCAGGAATTCTACACGTTGCGCGGATTGCTGAAGTTCAAGAACGAACAGTCGGTACCGCTCGAAGAAGTAGAATCGGTAGAGTCGATCACCCGAAGATTCAAGACAGGCGCCATGTCCTACGGCTCAATATCCAAGGAAGCGCATGAATCACTGGCGATCGCCATGAACCGTCTCGGCGGCAAGAGCAACACGGGCGAAGGCGGGGAAGATCCGGCGAGGTTCACCCCGGACAAGAATGGCGACTTGCGCCGCAGTGCAATCAAGCAGGTAGCCTCGGGGCGCTTCGGCGTAACGAGCTACTACTTGTCGAATGCGGATGAAATTCAGATCAAGATGGCGCAGGGCGCGAAGCCAGGTGAAGGCGGTCAGCTGCCAGGCAAGAAGGTGTACCCATGGATTGCGGAAGTACGCGGATCAACACCGGGTGTCGGCCTGATCTCGCCGCCGCCGCATCACGATATATATTCCATTGAGGATTTGGCAGAGCTAATTCATGACTTGAAGAATGCGAATCCGCAAGCACGCATTAATGTGAAGCTGGTATCCGAAGTAGGTGTTGGAACGATTGCTGCAGGTGTGGCGAAAGGACGCGCTGATGTCGTGCTGATCAGCGGTTATGACGGCGGTACAGGCGCATCACCGCGTACGAGCATTCGTCACGCTGGCCTGCCATGGGAGCTAGGCTTGGCAGAGACGCATCAGACGCTTGTGCTGAACAAGCTGCGAGATCGGATCATCGTTGAGACGGACGGCAAGCTGATGAGTGGCCGCGATGTTGCGATCGCCGCGATGCTAGGTGCAGAGGAGTTCGGCTTCGCCACAGCCCCGCTCGTTGTGCTAGGTTGTGTCATGATGCGCGTCTGTCACATGGATACGTGCCCAGTAGGTGTTGCGACACAGAACCCTGAGCTGCGTAAGAAGTTCGGCGGTGATCCTGAGCATGTCGTTAATTTCATGCGCTTTATCGCACAGGAACTGCGTGAATGGATGGCGGAGCTTGGCTTCCGGACGATCGACGAGATGATCGGGCGTACGGATAAGCTGGAGGCGCGGGAGGCCGTGAACCACTGGAAGGCGAAGGGCGTAGACTTGTCAGCATTGCTGTACCAGCCGGAGGTTGGCCCTGAGGTCGGCCGTTACCGTAAGTTCGAGCAGGATCACGGCTTGGACCGCTCACTGGACCGGCAGGAGCTGCTGCAGCTGTGCAAGCCGGCGTTGGAGCGCAAGGAAGCGGTGCATGCTGTACTGCCGATCCGCAATATTAATCGCGTAGTCGGTACGATCCTTGGTCACGAAGTGACGAAGCGGTATGGAGCAGACGGGCTGCCGGACAATACGATCAAGCTGCACTTCCGCGGCTCGGCCGGTCAGAGCTTCGGTGCCTTCGTCCCGAAGGGCATTACGCTATCGCTTGAGGGCGATGCGAATGACTACATGGGTAAGGGCTTATCGGGCGGACGCATCATCGTCTATCCGCATGAGAAGGCTGCATTCGTGCCGGAGGAGAATGTGATCGTAGGCAATGTTGCCTTCTATGGCGCCACTGGCGGAGAAGCATACATTCGCGGCATAGCAGGTGAGCGCTTCTGTGTACGGAACAGCGGTGTTCGTGCGGTTGTCGAAGGTGTAGGCGACCACGGATGCGAGTATATGACAGGCGGGCGTGTTGTCGTGCTTGGCGACACAGGGCGCAACTTTGCAGCAGGGATGTCGGGCGGTATCGCATATGTGCTGGACGCTAGAGGCGAGCTTTCCGGTCAGGTCAACAAGGATATGGTCCAACTGGAACAGCTGGACAACGATGTGGAGATGAATGAAGTCAAGAACATGATTCAACGTCATGTGAAGTATACGGGAAGTGAGCACGCACAGCGCATTCTTCACCGTTGGGAGGAGTTCGCGCCGAAATTTGTGAAGATCATTCCTTCTGACTATAAGCGAATGCTGGAAGCAATCGAACGCGTGAAGCTTTCTGGATTAAGCGGCGAGGCGGCATTGATGGCTGCATTCGAAGCGAATATGAGCGATGTAGCACGGGTCAGCGGAAATTAACCGCGAACTAACTGGAGGAGGAGAGCACTATGGGGAAACCTACCGGATTTATGGAATATAAGCGAGCCCTTCCCGCCGATCGCGATCCGCTGGAGCGCATCAAGGATTGGGAGGAGTTCCATCTTCACTTCGAAGAGGAACAGCTGCAGATCCAAGGAGCCCGCTGCATGGATTGCGGCATCCCTTACTGCCATACAGGTACGATGTTGGCAGGCATGGCATCAGGCTGTCCGATTAACAATCTGATTCCGGAATTCAACGACTTGGTGTATCGTGGGGAGTGGCGCGAGGCGCTAGACCGTCTGCTGAAGACGAATAACTTCCCGGAGTTCACGGGTCGTGTCTGTCCGGCGCCGTGTGAGGGGTCTTGTACGGTTGGCTTGGTCGAGACGCCTGTCACGATTAAGAATATTGAGCAGTCGATTATTGACAAAGGCTTCGAAATGGGATGGATCAAGCCGACACCACCGAAGGTGCGCACTGGCAAATCAGTCGCAGTCGTCGGCTCTGGTCCGTCCGGATTGGCAGCAGCAGACCAGTTGAACAAAGCGGGACATTCCGTGACTGTCTACGAACGAGCGGATCGCGCAGGCGGGCTGCTCATGTACGGCATTCCGAATATGAAGCTCGACAAGCAGAAGGTCGTGCAGCGCCGTATAGACTTGATGACGGAGGAAGGCGTCAAGTTTGTAACGGGTACGGAAGTTGGCAAGGACATATCGGCGAGCCAGCTGCAGCAAGACTTCGATGCTGTCGTACTGTGCGGCGGTGCGACGAAGCCGCGCGATCTGCCGATTGAAGGCCGTGAGCTGAAGGGGATTCACTTCGCAATGGACTTCCTGCGAGCGAATACGAAGAGCCTGCTCGATTCGGGTCATGGAGATGATCAGTATATCAACGCGGCAGGCAAGGACGTCATTGTGATCGGCGGCGGCGATACGGGAACCGATTGTGTAGGCACCTCGCTACGCCACGAGTGCAACAGCGTCACGCAGTTGGAGATTATGCCGAAGAGTCCAGAGGAACGGACGGCGAGCAACCCGTGGCCGCAGTTCCCGCGTATATACAAGCTGGACTATGGGCAAGAGGAAGCGAAGGCCGTCTACGGACAAGATCCGCGTGCGTATTGCATCCAGACGAAGAAGTTCGTTGGTGACGAGAACGGCAACGTGAAGGAACTGCACACCGTGGAGATTGAATGGAAGAAGGACGATCAAGGCCGCTTCTCTCCAGTCGAGATTCCAGGGACAGAGAAGGTGTGGCCGGCGCATCTTGTGCTGCTCGCAATGGGCTTCCTGGGTCCGGAAGATACAGTAGTCGAGCAACTGCGTCTGGAACGCGATCCGCGTTCGAATGTCCAGGCGGAACCGGGCAAGTATGCGACAAGTGTGCCGGGCATTTTCGCTGCAGGCGACATGAGGCGCGGTCAAAGCTTGGTCGTATGGGCGATCCACGAGGGCCGCGGTGCAGCACGGGCGGTGGATGAATTTTTAATGGGAAGCACGAATCTGCCTGACTAATCTGAATGGCGAACGGGCTGTCTTCAAGTCAACGTGACTTGGGGGCAGCCTGTTGTTATGTAAGATAGCAATGGGGAGGATTTCGAGAAAGCTATTAAATCAATGGGAAAACCTACGGGGATAGCGTGCAAGGGAGCGTATAGGCGGGAATAGGTCAAAACAGAGTAAAATGAGGGAATTCGATGGAATTCACGATTTGAACATTGGCTGATTTGGGGATATACTTGCAGTTCGATAGGTGAAAAATCAGGAACAGCAGCAGGATGGGAGGAAACAAAAATGGGCACATTCCGACGACTTAAGCAATTTTACTGGCCCTATAAGAAATACTTTGTAATGTCCGTGATTAGTTTGGTTCTTGTAACCGCTTTAACTGTAATTTATCCGCTTATCTTGGAGTTTACTGTTGATGAACTGCTAATAGGGGAACGTCATGACTTGCTAGGTGCGACAGTTGCTTTTCTAGTTGTGGTCATGGTGTTGAAGGGATTATTTCAATACTTACAGCAATATTTGGGGGAATTATTCGGCATTCATTCGGTGTATGAAATTCGCAATGAGCTGTACCGCAAGCTGCAGGTGCTTCCGTTCCGATTTTATGACAATGCGCGTACAGGGGATTTGATGTCTCGCTTGGCACAGGACGTGGAAGTATTCCGCTTCTTCTTATCCATGGGAGCGGCACAGCTGCTGAACTTCGTCTTGCTAACAACGTTCGGTTTCGCCGTTATGCTCTATTTGAACGTTCCGTTGGCGCTCATGACATTGGCATTTATGCCGTTTTTGGCTATAGTCGTATACCGCTTTGACAGGCGTGTCCATCCCGCCTTTCTCGAAATTCGTCGTTCGCTTGCGCGATTAACGACGAAGGTGCAGGAGAACGTGAGCGGTATGAATACGGTCAAGGCGCTGAGCAAGGAAGATTATGAGATTGGCCGATTCGTTGATTTGAATGCGAATTATCGGGACAACCACATCACAACGGCGTCGATCTGGGCGCGCTTCTTCCCGGCAATGGAATTCATCGGGAATGTCTGTGTGGTCGTACTGTTGGCATACGGCGGTTGGCTGGTTGTGAATGGTCAGATGGATCCCGGTGAACTACTTGCTTTCTTTAGCTTGATCTGGTATATCGTCATGCCGCTGATGCATATCGGCTTCGTGCTGAATACATTCTCCCAATCGAAGGCTGCCGGCGAACGGTTGCTAGAGATTATGGATGAGCGCGAGGATATTCGTAATGTGGAGAACGCAGTTCGCCAGCCGCGGCTGTCCGGTCATGTTCAATTCGAGGATGTGACACACCGCTATCCGGGTGAAGATCAGTACGCCTTGCAGGATGTAAGCTTCGATGCCAAGCCGGGATCGACGATCGGCATTATGGGGGCTACTGGCGCAGGCAAAACAAGCATTACACAGCTTATCGCCCGTTTCTACGAGCCGAAGCAAGGGCGTGTACTCGTGGACGGCAAGCCTGTGTCGGCCTATGATCTGAATACACTGCGTTCGAACATTGGCTTCGTGCTGCAGGAGCCGTTCCTCTTCTCAGCATCGATCAAGTCGAATATTTCGTATGGCCGCCCTGGTGCAACGATGGACGAGATTATCGATGCAGCGAAGCGTGCAGATGCGCATGAATTTATACAAGAGCTGCCGGATGGCTACGACACGGTACTCGGTGAGCGCGGCGGCGGTTTGTCCGGCGGGCAGAAGCAGCGGGTGTCTATTGCCAGGGCATTATGTGTCAATCCGAGCATTCTTATTCTTGATGATGCGACGAGCGCTGTAGATATGGAAACAGAGGTCAAAATTCAAGCCGCCATGCGCGAGGTGATGGAAGGAAGAACGACATTCATTATTGCCCATCGTATATCCTCTGTGAAGCATGCGGATGAAATTCTCGTATTGGATCAAGGCAAGGTGATAGAGCGCGGCACACATGAGGAACTGGTCGCTCTTGAGCAAGGCGCGTACCGGCGCATCTATGATATTCAGTTCCAAGATCATGAACTGGTCATGCAAGGCAAAGCTGTATAACCAACCTACCGACCTGTAAACGAGTACACATATATTTAGGTGAATAAAGGATGTGCATGCTATGAGCACCAAACAAGCACACGAAGTATATCATGAAGGGTTTAATCCGAAGAAGGAACGGTTTAATTATTCCAATGACAGTGCGATGGAGAAGCCGTTTAACTGGAGTCAGTTAGCCCGACTGTTCCATTATATGAAGCCGTATTCGCTTACCTTGCTGCCGATGGCTATCTTCGCTATGCTGGTGGCGACAGGTGTTCGACTAGCGGTTCCTTTGATCATCGCGCATGTGATGCACAATGTAGCATTGGAAGGGAACGTGAGCTTCCTCTGGAAGCTGGTCACGGCAATCGCGCTGTTGTATATTTTGCAATGGTTCGGGAACAAATACCGGATTGCGTGGATGAATGAGCTTGGCCAGAAGGTCATCTTCGACCTGCGGCATCACTTGTTCTCGCATATACAGCGCTTGTCCCATCGTTTCTTCGGCGAGCGCTCGGCTGGATCGATTCTCGTTCGGATTACGAATGACATCAACTCCCTTCAGGAGCTGTTTACGAACGGGATCATCAACTTGCTGACGGATATTGTCATGCTGCTCGGGATTGTCGGTATTCTGCTCTACTTGAGCCCGACTTTGACGGTAGCTGTTATGGTTATCGTGCCGATTATGTTCTTCTTCTCGGTGAAGCTGCGTCGGGCTATCCGACGTGCCTTCCAGCAGGTTCGCTTGAAGCAATCTAGGCTGAACTCACACTTGAATGAGAGCATTCAAGGGATTCGCGTGACGCAATCCTATACGCAGGAGAAGGAGAATATGGGCTTCTTCGAGCGGATGAACCGTGATAACTTCGAAGGATGGCGCGTTGCGGTCAATCGAGCAGCCATATTCCGTCCAGTCGTCGAAGTAACCGGAGCAATCGGAACAGCGATCCTCATTCTATTTGGCGTATTTCTGTACAATCAGAATGCGATCGAGATGTATGTATTCATCGCCTTCGTGTTATACTTGCCACAGTTCTGGGAACCGATTCAGCGAATCGGCCAAATGTACAATCAATTGTTGATGGCGATGGCTTCGTCGGAGCGTATCTTCGAATTTCTGGATGAGCGGTCGAACGTGGTGGAGAAGGAAGATGCTATTGCATTGGGACAGATCAAAGGCCACGTGCAATTTGACAATGTGCAATTCTCCTATGATGCGAAGCGGATTGCCCTGCACCAGATTAACTTGGAAGTACAAGCGGGACAGACGATTGCGCTAGTCGGTCATACTGGATCGGGTAAGTCGTCTATCGTCAATCTGCTGTGCCGCTTCTATGATCCGACGCAGGGGCGCATTCTGATTGATGGTCATGATCTGCGAGATTTGACGCTGGACAGCTTGCGCAAGCAGGTTAGTATCGTGCTGCAGGATACCTTCATATTCTCAGGAACGATTATGGATAATATTCGCTTCGGGCGTCCGGATGCATCGGATGAGGAAGTGATAGAAGCTGCCAAAGCAGTCGGCGCGGACAAATTCATCGAGCGACTGACTGACAAATATGAGACCGAGGTAGAAGAACGCGGCAACATATTGTCAATGGGTGAGAAGCAACTGCTGTCCTTCGCCCGTACGCTGCTCGCTGATCCGCGTATTCTCATACTCGATGAAGCGACCGCCAGCATCGATACAGAGACGGAGATCATCATTCAGCAAGCATTGAAGCGGCTGCTGAATGGCCGGACCGCAATTATGATTGCACACCGGTTGTCCACCATCCGAGACTCCGATCAGATTCTAGTCCTCGATCACGGCAACATTATCGAGAAGGGCAACCATCAGGAGCTGATGGCGCTGGGCGGCGAATACTTCCAGCTGGTCAAGGCGCAGTTCAACATTTTGGAGGAAGAGCAGGGAGCTTGACCGTTCGAGGTGTGAGCGTCTAATCGTGTGAAAGCAAGCATCGAGACCTTTTGGCTCTCGGTGCTTTTTTTCATGCGCTGAAAGTGGAACGTATCTGACTTGGGGATCGCAGGCATTCACTTGCATGGCACGCATGTAAGCTCGCATGCCGGAAATACATGCAATTGTGCAGGCTTGGGGCGCGCAAGAAGGGCGATTTTCCGAAATACCTGCGAATGTGCATCTTTGCATGCGGAAATTCGGTCATTCCGGCGCTCGGTGCTTCAAAAGATGCATATTCGCAGGTAATTGTCACATCGAGATAGGTTAAAGCAGAAAAAGATGCAGAATGGCAGGCAATCGCAACTTCGGGCACTTCGAGGTAGTTTTTTGTGGGAAAAGATGCAGAAACGCAGGCAATCACAACTTCGGACACTTCGAGGTAGTTTTTGGGGACAGTTTGTTATGATGGAATTGACTCGGATCACAGGGATACACTTGCGTGGCGAATATGCTGCCGTGCATATAAGAGCGGGAGACGACTCCTATGGAAACTGCGTGATATCGATCGCGTGAGGACTTGTCATTTGCGTGAATATTGTGAAGGTGATTGAAATTGTTGCTGAGTGGGTAAATAAAGGACAAGGATGAAAATGGCGGGATGACAAAGGAGTGAGTGAAAACGGGGTAAAGGTAAATAAGTGCAGCCTCTTTGACACAAACTATATGAAGTCTGAGAAACATGCAGGAGTCATGGGTAAGACTCGGTCCCGGCCAGAATTAGCTAACAGAGGTTGAAGAGAAAGTGAACAAGGAGGCTAAAAGGGTTGAAAGTAAAAAGCATTTAATATATAATAAATATTAAATTAGAATTATTATAAATAAGGAGATGAAAGCATATGAAAACAGAAATGCTCACGCAAACGAATACACAGGTGGCTAACCTTACAGAAGTACTGAATAAGCAGGTCGCGAACTGGACGGTTTTATTTACGAAGCTCCATAATTATCATTGGTATGTCAAAGGCTCTGACTTCTTCACGCTGCATGCGAAGTTTGAAGAGCTGTACAACGAGGGAGCCGGATATCTGGATGAGCTTGCAGAACGTATCCTTACATTAGGAGGAAGTCCGGTAGCAACGCTGAAGGGTGCGCTTGATATGTCGTCAATTCAAGAAGCGAGTGGACAAGAATCTGCTGCTCAGATGGTCGAAGCGGTCTTTGCCGATTTCGGTACGTTGATTAGCGAGATGAATGACGGTATTACGATTGCCGAAGACAATCATGATGATGCGACAGCGGACATGCTGCTCGGTATCCGCCAGAGCTTGGAGAAGCACAACTGGATGTTCCGTGCTTATCTGGGCAAATAAAGCTAGACCGAGGCCTATCATCAGGGAGCTGTTATCGAAGATACTCATACACGCAGAAGGCAGTTCCTTACGGGGCTGTCTTTTTGCATGCAATAGGTTTCTTCGGCTCTCTTGCATTCAAGCTTACACCTGCGCTCGCTAATGATTGCAACCTATCCATATGTTTCCTCGTCAAGTATAGCAAAGACAGCACGAACTAGAACGATGCAGCCGCTTGTCTTATACAGATAATCAAGGGGGAAGCGCCAGTGAAACAGAAAAGGGGTCTGTGGATTGGGATTTTGTTGCTATGTCTCGTATTAACAACGATCGGCTGTAGTTCAAGCAACGATCAAGCTGGTAACGCAGGTAACAACACTGCAGGGGCGAACGGTGAGCGCGATCACGCCGACAGAGCAGGGAATACGGCAATGAATGCCGCAGAGGGCAATCGGGCAGATGGAGGCGGTGAATCTAAGTCCGATATTGTCACACAAGAGCAATCCGCAAGTGATGCGAGTTCAGAACCGAACGTGTATATTCCGCCTGTGCCTTATCCGAAGGATGAGCAACGCAGCCGGGAAGACGACATGTTCTTCGAGGAGTACGGCACACATCCATTCCTATCACCGGAGGATGATGCCTATTCGACCTTCGCCGTAGATGTAGATACTGGATCGTACACCATTGTGCGTAATTACTTGCGTGACGGTCTGCTTCCTCCCAAGGAGGCGGTACGCATTGAGGAAATGATCAATTATTTCGATTTGGCCTATGAAGCGCCAGAGGACGAAGCTTTCGCGATACATGTGGACGGCGGTGATTCGCCTTTCTCCGATCATTACAAGCTGCTGCGAATCGGTCTGAAGGGCAGAGAGATCCCTGCCGAGCAGCGCAAGCAAGCGAATCTGACCTTCGTCATTGATGTGTCCGGCTCGATGGATCGAGGGGATCGCCTGGATTTGGTGAAGCGCAGCCTGCGCTTGCTCGTCGAGAGCTTGAATGAGGATGACAAGATCGGCATTGTTACGTATGGCTCGGAAGCGAAGGAAGTATTGCATCTGACAAGGGTGAAGAACAAGGATCGTATCCTGGAAGCGATCGATGCACTCGCTCCGAGCGGTTCTACGAATGCTGAAGCAGGCTTGGAGATCGCCTATCAGATGGCGAATGATCAGCTGGATGAAGGAGAGATCAACCGGCTTATTCTCTGTTCAGACGGTGTCGCTAATGTCGGTGAGACCGATCCGGATAACTTGTTGAAGTCCATCCGGGAGCATGCAGAAGAAGGCATTACCTTGACGACTCTCGGATTCGGAATGGGCAATTACAACGATGTACTGATGGAGCAGTTGGCCGACAATGGCAATGGCAGCTACGCCTATATCGATTCGTTCAGTGAGGCGCGGCGGTTATTCACAGAGGAGCTGGTCGGAACGCTGGAGACGATCGCAACAGATGCGAAGATTCAGGTAGAATTCAATCCGGAGCGAGTGGATCGTTATCGCCTGCTAGGTTATGAGAACCGCGATGTAGCTGATGAGGACTTCCGCAATGATGAAGTCGATGCGGGCGAAGTGGGAGCGGGTCATACGGTGACAGCCTTGTATGAAGTCAGATTGAAGGACGGGCAGGAGGAGCACCCTTTCGGCACAGTTCGCTTGCGCTACGAAGATGCGAGGACAGAAGCCGTACAGGAATTGTCAGCACCGCTTCAGGTCGGCACGAGCTTGCAGCGGGAGACAGCTTTATTGGCAGCTGCCGCGGAGTATGCCGAAATTCTGAGAGGAAGCTATTGGGCGCAGGACGGTGACTTAGAGGCTGTGCTAGAGGTAGCGGAGCGCTCGGCGAACGGCGGCAGCCAGGAGGAGCTTGTCGGTATGATCAAAGATACGCTGGCATTATCACCTTAATCAAGCAAGCTTGCTTTACACGAGACCTTCATCGTGTGCTTTGCGCGATGCTTGAATGCGGTCTCGGACGTCTAGCTTAGAGTAAATATTGGAGATGTAATTTTTGACCGTTCCTTCCGACAGGAACAGCCGCTCGGCGATCTCCCGGTTGTTCAAGCCTTCGGATATGCATTGCAGCACTTGCATTTCACGATCACTCAAGCCGTACGATTTGGAACGCTCGGTTGCATCTTGACCATCGCTTGTATCGGCCAGGATCGGATCGGCTGCGCTGTCTGACTTCAACTGCGTGATGAGCAATTGGGCAATGTCCTGCGGAATCAAGCTGTTGCCCTCCGCTACCCATTTTACACCGGAGGCTAGATCCTTCGGATGGATAGCCTTGAGCAGATAGCCTTCCGCACCAGCACTTAGGGCGTCTATTACGTATTGCACTTCTTGGAATGTCGTTAGAATGATGATCTTGATATCAGGCCATCGCTGCTTAATGACCTGAGTCGCTTCTACGCCGTTCATAATCGGCATGTGAATATCCATTAGGATTAGATCTGGCTGCAGCTGCTCGCACAGCTGCAGCGCTTCCTCGCCATTGCTCGCCATTCCTGCGACTTCGAGCGCAGGGTCCAAGTCGAGTACAATATGCAGGCTCTCCCGAATTAATTCTTGATCATCAACTAGCAGTAAGCGTACGGTGCTCATGCTCTCATCCTTTCTGGGCAGGAACAGTTACCATTAACACCGTTCCTTCGCCTCGTTTGGAGTATATCTTCAATTCGCCGTGCAAGGCAGCTATGCGCTCCTTCATCGATTGCATGCCGAAGCCGTATTGTACTTCGTCGAAGCCTGCGCCATTATCGGTAACTGTCAAGGCAACCTTATCGTTTGCAGTGACGAGTCCTACATCGATTGAGGCTGCATGGCCGTGACGCTTCGCGTTCGTGAGCGCTTCTTGCAGACAGCGAATGAGGGTGAGCTTCGTCTGGCGGGACAAGTCGACATCAGCGCCGTTCTGGGTGACGACGACCTGTGTGCCCGTGTGCGTAGCGAAGGCTTTGGCGATTCGGTCCAATTGTGGATACAGCTTGCCTTCTTCTATATCGGGAGCCAGTTGGTGGATATGCTCACGCACCTCTTGCAGTCCGTCTCGGGTAACCTTGCGCAGCACATCCAGCCGCTCAACCGCCTTATCAGGGGCTGACTGGATCAAGTAGTGAACCGCATCCATGCCCATAATGACGGAGGTGAACGTATGCCCGACCGTATCGTGCAACTCGCGGGCAAGCCGGTCCCGTTCTTCTAGTATCGTCAACCTCTCTACCTCTTGTGAATATTGTTGCAGGATATTGTTCTGGTTCTGAATCAGCATGTACTGTTCTTCATTCTCCTTGAGCAGCTGCTTCATCTTCTGATTCGATTCCATAATGCGGCCTAATGTGAACCCGATGCCGAACATGAGGAAGTAGACCGCGTACAGATCGAACATATTCACGAAATCAAAATCCCGAATCAACATCGGATAAGTGGCGGGAAGCAGCAGGACGAACACCGGGAATGTCCATAGCAAATCTCGCTTCTGCCCCAAGTAACCGACGACCAGGACGGAGATGACGGCGAAGGATATCAGCTCCTGCGTTTCATAGATGACATATGCTTGCATCGCGACCGAGGTTACAAGCACCGTAAGTGCGAACATACCGGGCTTCACAGAGCCGGGGTGCCAGAACATTAGCGGCAGCGCATAGCTCAATACGATTACAATGATGGAGAGAATGAGCGGCGGGTTATGCAGAAGCTCAGGCGCTAAGAATAAGTAAAAGAGCCCCACACTCATCCACATTGTATAGATGCTGAATAGTACCCAATCTACCCAGTTCCATTGTTTGGGCTGATTCATGATCGAGCCTCCGATTCTTAGGATATAGCAGTAACAACAGCTATATTGTACATGATGTGGCTGAACTGGCATAGTGAAATCAGTCATATTGCAAATTATGACCGGGAGTAGGTAGACAGCTGAATGTATAGACTGGTAATATGTTACTCAAATTCAAGAGGAGGATATGTGCATGAACGAAGCGGAAACACCGATCGTACAGCTTCGCAATGTTAGCAAGAAAATCGGGAGTAAGACGATTATTAGCCAGCTGTCCTTTGACGTGCCAAGAGGAGAAGTGTTCGGGTTCCTAGGTCCTAACGGTGCGGGCAAAACAACGACGATTCGCATGATGGTCGGCTTGATGTCCATTACCGAGGGTGAGATCCATATTGAAGGAGCTAGTGTGTCCAGGGATTTCGAGAAGGCGATCGAGCATGTAGGCGCCATTGTAGAAAATCCGGAGATGTACAAATTTCTAACGGGCTATCAAAATCTTATGCATTATGCACGAATGCGGAATGGGATTGCCAAAGAACGAATTGACGAGGTGGTGGCTCTGGTCGGTCTGTCGAACCGCATCCACGAGAAGGTGAAGACCTATTCACTCGGCATGCGGCAGCGATTAGGGGTTGCGCAGGCGCTGCTGCACAGACCGTCTCTGTTAATATTGGACGAGCCGACGAACGGACTTGATCCGGCAGGTATCCGTGAATTGCGTGATTACTTGCGTAAGCTGTCGCGTGAAGAGAACATTGCCGTAGTTGTCTCCAGTCATCTCTTGTCGGAGATGGAGCTTATGTGCGACAAGGTAGCGATCATACAGAACGGCAAGCTGATCGATGTGCGCGCGGTGAAGGGCGACCAGCTAGAGGGATCGGCGGGGATCGTACAGCTTGAAGCAGACCCGATAGAGCAAGCATTGGAGATAGCCAAAGCGTTCGATGATTCAATTGATGCAGCTATACAGGACGGCAAGCTGCGAGTCACCTTGAACCGGGAAGACATCCCGAAGCTGAATGCACAGTTAGTTGAGGCTGGTATTAAGGTGTACAGCATCCAGACAACGACCAAGTCACTCGAGGATACGTTCCTAGAGATGACAGGAGGTGACCAGATTGCTTAACCTGATTCGCAATGAGAACATGAAGCTGTACCGGCGTCCGCGCACTTGGATTATGTTCGGCATCGTGCTCGGTCTCTACGCATTCGTCATGTTGATGATGCACTTCTTCACTAACGAGACGATGACTGACAATTGGCGGGACCGTTATGAGCAGGATCGTCAACATTTAAGCGAGACCCTGAATGCGAATGGTGCTTCTCCAGGCAATGAACAGTTGACGCAAGAACTGATGAAAATCGAGTATGCGCTGGAGCATGATATTCCGCCAGTCCATGCGACAATGTGGAGCGGTGTGATGGATTCAACGGGATTCATTATTTTGGTAACGATCATGACAGTGGTCGTGGCAGGAGATATTGTCGCGTCTGAATTTACATGGGGGACGATTAAGATGCTGCTCATTCGTCCGGCTTCACGGGCGAAGATCTTACTGTCGAAGTATTTGGCTTCCTTCTTGTTCGCATTGCTCCTGCTGCTTGCCTTGCTTAGCTTCTCGATCGTACTGAATGGCATACTGACTGGCTTCAGCGGGTTTGGACAGCCGATGCTTACTGTCAATGATGCTGGAGACAAGGTAGAGGAAGTGAGCTTGCTAGGCAATGTGCTGAAGGCGTATGCGCTGTCTACAGTCGAACTGATTATGTTCGTTACGATGTCCTTCATGATTTCGTCGGTATTCCGCAGCAGTGCGCTGGCGATTGCTCTCTCTATTGTGGCATTGCTGCTTGGTTATCTGGTGACACTTAATTTGGCGATGTACTTCGACTGGGCCAAGTACTTGCTGTTCGCCAATACGGACTTAACGCAGCACTTGGAAGGTCGGCCGCTCATAGAAGGGATGACGATGACCTTCTCAATTGCGATGCTTGCGATCTACTTTGCCGCCTTCAACTTCTTCTCTTGGTTGTTCTTTACGAAGAGGGATGTGGCTTCCTAACCAGCGCTAGGAATCCTCTGCATGTATGAGCATGGCAGTCTGTAAGCAGTGAATATTGCAGCAAAACAAAAAGCAGGTTCCGCTGCAGTCGGAAGGGGTATTTCCCGACTTCATGCGGAACCTGCTTTTTTGCGTCGTGATTCGATCATTGTTCCTTGGCTGGCTGTTCCTTCGCTGCGGCAGCTTCCTGAAGCATCTGGCTAGTGCCTTCGAAGATGCCGCCTTCCTCGATGACGAGCGCATGGCAGGATGCGTCGCCGCGAAGGATACCCCCTTGAAGAATCGTGAGTGTACCTGTAGTGTGGACATGACCGATCACTTCGCCGGCAATCCATATATGACGGGCTTGAATATTGGATGAGGCAGTCGCTTGCTCACCAATCGTAATATCGCCTTCGGTGATGAGCTTTCCGGTGAAGGAACCTTCAATGCGAATGCTGCCGGAGCTGCGCAGTTCGCCTTCGATTGCAGTGTTGTGTCCGATTAGCGTATCTAGCTTGCCTGCGTCTTGTTTTTTGCGTCCGATCTTAGACATGATGTCAATCCTCCCGCGAGCTCTTCATATATGGCTTCGGATCAACGGACTGTCCGTTGACTAGGATTTCATAGTGAAGATGTGTTCCAGTGCTTCGTCCGGTAGATCCCATCTTCCCGATCACGTCGCCCTTGTTTACACTGGCGCCATACTCTGTCTCAGTACTGCTTAAATGCATATAATGTGTCTTAATGCCATTCGAATGATTGATGATGACATTGTATCCTTCTGATTGGCTGTAACCAGCATGGGTAACGATACCGTCTGCGGCAGCATAGATGGAAGATCCGTGAGCGCCCGCAATGTCAATGCCGGAATGGAAGCTCCAAGTTCCGGTGAACGGATCTTTGCGTGTGCCGAACGTGGACGTGACCTTGCGGTAGCCAGTCGGCCATATCGATGGTGTAATCCGCTGTAGATGCTGATACGCCTCTACCTCACTCTTGGCTTCCTTCAAGCTAACAGACAAGGAATCAAGCTCCTTATCCAATGATTGGAAGGAGTCTCCTGTTTCATCCAGAATGGCCATCATATCATCGTCGTTAAGGGCGTGCATCTGACCGCCTACAGCGGCATTGCCGCCAGACATCAACGGTGAGAGCTGCGGCTGCATGGCGGACAAGCCTCGGGATAACGAGGGGATAGCTGATGCGACAGTAACCTGCGGACTGTTCGATGCAGTACGCTGATGCTCTTCGGATTCATCTGGATCGGCCATACCTCGCAGTTCATTCTCCAGCTCTCTTAATTGCAGCACTTTAGATTGAACTTGCTCGGCTTGCTGAGACACCTCGATGACGTTACTATGCAGCTCTTGAATTTGTCGATTCTTGTCTGCGACTATCGTATGTAATTCCGCTCCTTTGTTATCTAGAAGCTGAGCGAGCTCCTTATTATATTGTGATGTTAATTGGTACTCATAGTACTGCATGATCACAAGTGCGATCAAGCCGAGAACCGTAACCGGAATGGACCAGAGCGCGAGCTTAGGTATGCGGAACTGCCGGCTCTGCTGATCGGCTTCGGGTACCATGACGAATGTAAGTGTGCGGCTTCGCTTCTTCTTCATGTGTCCTCCCTATATTGTTGTAAACGTAGATTGTCAGGACTTTAGATGCATGAATATGATATCTCGCAACAAACATTATTCGTCATACAGTGGGGAAAAACCTTCCTGACATGCGATTTTTATTTGACTTTTTTCATTACATGCACTTCTCTATTTCCATTACAAGGGTGAATCGTAATAGTTCGGCATGCCTAATTGCGCTGCTGCAGTCAATCTAAGGAAGCTTCTGATTGCGCTGAACGCCTTGGAATGGTATTTATCCGATAATGATCCCTGTATATGTATCAGGTTTGGCGGATTGGAGCAACGGGTATGATGGTAGAGACCATGCCTGTATGTGCAAAAAGGAGGAAGTTGGTTGATTTGGCTGACGGGGATTTTGCTCATCTATTTGTTTCAGATTGTGACGATTGTGCTGCTGGAATATCGGCATCCTTCTAAGGCGATAGCGTGGCTTATGATCTTGTTTATATTTCCTCTGATCGGATTTGTTATGTATTATTTCCTCGCACAGGAATACAAGAAGCGCAGACTCGTGCGCAGGAAGGAGAAGCAAGCGCTGCTGCTGAACTTCATGCAGGAGCCGGAGCGTGCCGGTGCTATGCGTAACGCAGGGATGAACAATGAGCCGCGCTTGTTCGGATTGTTGGACAGCTTCTCGGAAGCGCCTATTACGAGCCGCAATGAAACGACAGTGCTGACGAATGCGCCGCATACGTACACGGCCATGCTGGAAGCTATAGAGCAAGCGCAACATCATATTCATGTGGAAAGCTATATTGTGCGCGATGATACGATTGGCAATACGTTCCGTGAATTGCTGGAGCGCAAATCCCGAGCAGGCATTGAGGTGCGGGTGATTGTCGATGGGATAGGGAGTTACCATCTGCCTGCGAGCTATTTGGCTAATTTGAAGCGAGCCGGTGTACAAGCTGAAGTATTCCTTCCTCCGTCGATTGCGTTCTTCGATAAGCGAATGAATTATAGAAATCATCGGAAAATTATGGTGATTGATGGAAGTGTCGGTTTTGTCGGCGGGATTAATATAGGAGATGAGCACTTGGGGGCGGATGCGAAGCTGGGATTTTGGCGCGATACGCATCTGCGTATTAGCGGAGAGGCTGTGCGCACGCTGCAGGATACGTTCCTGACCGATTGGTTGTTCGTCAGCGGACAAACCGTTAACGGACCTGTCTACGCACCGAACTACGGCGGGACGGGTGTGGAAGAGGTTCAAATTATTGCGAGCGGACCGGACAAGCAAGGGGATGCCATATTGGAAATGTATTTCGGTGCGATATGTGCAGCCAAGCAGCGCGTCTATTTGACCACACCCTATTTCATACCGGAGGCGAGCATCGAGATGGCTCTGAAGACAGCCGCAGCGAGCGGAGTGGATGTGCGGATCATCGTTCCGGGAAGACCGGATTCCAGATTGGTGCATTGGGCCTCGCTTGCATACCTGGAGGAGTTGATGGAGGCTGGTGTTCGATTCTATCAGTATCAGAAAGGATTCATTCATGCGAAAACGATGATTGTGGACGAGTTGCTTGCTTCTGTAGGGACAGCCAATATGGACTTGCGCAGCTTCTTCAGTAACTTCGAACTGAATGCAGTGTTGTTCGATGCTAGAACGATTCGGCGTCTGGCAGCGGACTTCACGGAGGATTTGCGAGACAGCGAGCAAGTGAGGCTGGAGGCGTTCCGCCACCGGCCTCGAATTGCAAGAGGGAAGGAAATACTCGCTCGTATACTGTCGCCATTGCTGTAATGACTTGCGAACAACAGGGAAGCAGCTACTCAGCGGGCCGCTTGACTGTCTGACGTTCCTGCAGTACCTGTATTTCCGGAGCCAGCCCCTCGAGCACGCGTTGTTCCATGATGCCTGCCACCTCTTCAGCCGTGAGTGACACATTGTCCTTCTCCTCCGTCCACGCTTGCCACCAGATGATAGAAGCTTTCTCATCTAGAGGAGAAGGTGTGAAGGTCGGCATCTGTCTAATTAAAGTACGGATGAGCGGTTCGAGCTTCTGTCCGCCGAAGTAGCCGTTCGGCTCGCTTGCGGCTTCGCTGTTGGACGGGAGCATAAGCTCGCTCATGTAGCGGCTGTGATTGTCTGCGAGCCATTGGGCCACCTTCCAGGCAGCCGCTTTGTTCTTGGATTCGGCAGCAATGGCGACGCCTGAGCTGCCCGACCAGCCGTAAGCATTGAACGGAAGCCGTGTTATGCGCCAATTGCCGCTCTGCTCAGGAGCTAATTCCTCAAGCGTATGGCGGAACCAGTAGCCTGTTTGGAACATGACCATCTCCCCGCTTGGAATCGGGTTCTGCTTCGTATCGAACATACTGCGCGTTAAGGCGAGCTGCTCTGCTTCAAGAATTCGACCAAGCTGGATCGCCTGAATGACCTGCTCATTATTGCGCAAGTAGTGCAGCTGGCTGTCGAAGAACGATGCGGTGTGCTGATAGATTAGCAGCGGATAGCTGCCCCAAGAGGCAATCCACTGGTCACGCTGCTTGAGCGTTCTCGCTATATCGAGCCATTGGTCAGGCTTCTCCATATACACAGCGAGCTCTTCTGGATCCGTTGGGAAACCAGCGTCCTGCATGACATCCTGTCTGTAGTAGGTGACGATAGGGTTCGTATCGATCGGCAGCGCAACCAAGCCTGTTCCATCGAAGCGCCGGTAAGGCATCGTTATTGCATCGGAATAACGTTCAAGAAGCGTCTCTGCGTTATAAGGCGCTGCTGCCAAGTCCTCGAACGCCTGACTGTCGTTGAAGCTGCCGAGCATCGGTGCTTCTAACAGGAAGATGTCGGGCACTTCATCACTGGTCAATGCTTTCTTGTACAGCTCTACCGCTTGGAGAGTAGGGACGATGTGGTACGATACATGCACGTCAGGCAGCATATTGGTAATTTGTTCGCGTGTCCATTCATCAAGGTCATAGTAGGACCAGATCGTCAGTTGGTCCGCTTGCTCGCTTGTATGAGCAGGTTCGTCCACCGTACCGCCAAAGCTCGACACGGTTGATTGACCCGGCTTGGGAATGGCTTGCTCCGGACCGACTGGCATGCCGCCGCAGCCCGTTAACAGCAACAAACCGGTTATCGATATGTATAGCCAGGTTCTCATGTGCGTTCCTCCTCTGTATTCGTCGTAGAAGCTTGCCGCAGCTGGCGCAGTATTTGCTCGCAATGCACGGCATCTGTCGGTCGACCGAGCCAATACCCTTGCATTTTGTCGCAGTTGTAGCGAATGAGGAAATCTCGTTCTTCCTCTGTTTCAATCCCTTCTGCCACTACCTTCAGCCCCATTCCGTGAGCCAATTCGATGACAGCGCGTACAATTGAGCTGTTATGTGCATTCTCCCCGATGTTGCGAACGAAGGTGCGATCAATCTTCACAGCATGCACAGGCAGCCGCTGCAGCTGAGATAAGGAAGAATAGCCCGTTCCGAAATCATCGATCGATACGGTGACACCCATCGCCTCCAATTCACGGAGTGCCTGTCTGACATACTCGGAATTGTGTATGATGAAGCCTTCTGTTATTTCCAGCTCCAAATAGTGCGGGGAGAGGCCGGTTTCATCGAGTATACTACGGATATGCTCGATCAGATGCGGGGAATGGAACTGTCTAGCGGACAGATTCACGGCCACACGTATAGGCTCCAGACCGGCATCCTGCCATGCCTTGTTCTGCTTGCAAGCTTCGCGCAGCACCCATTCGCCGATCGGGATAATAATGCCGGTCTGCTCCGCTACCGGGACGAACCGGGCAGGTGATATGACACCCTGCTCGGGATGATGCCAGCGAATCAAAGCCTCCACACCGCATATACGGCCGGATTTCCCGTCTACAATCGGCTGGTAATGGAGGACGAATTGTTGATTCTCCAATGCGGAGCGTAGATGGTTCTCCAGCCACAGCTTGTCTGAGATATGGGTTTCCAGTGAATGCGTGTACAGCGCATAGCTGTCGCCGCCGCTCTCCTTCGCTGCATACATAGCGGAATCCGCCTGCTTCATTAGCTGATTCGCGGTTTGACCATGTTCAGGATAGAGGGCGATTCCTACGCTGGACGTAACGCGCAGCTCATGCGACTCGATACGAATCGGCTGGCGAATGAGTCTCAGGATCGCTTCAGCGGCTGTCTCCACTGGATTCTCTGTGTTGCGTTCTAAGATGATGACGAATTCATCTCCGCTAATGCGGAACAACCGAACGCGCTTACTTATTAGCAAGGTCAGCCGTTGGGCGATCACCTGCAGCAGCTGATCACCCAAGGCGTGACCGAGTGAATCGTTAATCTGCTTGAATCGATCCAGATCGAAGAAGATGACTGCTGCTTTGGCAGAATGGTGGCGATTCTGGAACATGCGCTCCAGCTCCTTCTGCATGCTCAGTCGATTCGGCAGTCCGGTCAAAGAATCATAATAGGCGAGCTGGTGCGTGTGCTCGAACATTTCCCGCAGCTCTGCCGTCACCGTGCGGAAATTGTTGATTAAGACGTCAATTTCAATCAATCCGCTCTTCTTCCAATCGATAGATGTGCCAGTCTGTAATCTGCTCGGGATGCCCGTAGTTGCGGCCGCCAGCCGGTCAAGTGGTTGGAAAAATATACGATTGAACAGCCAGCTGAGCAGCAGCACGAACAGGCTCAGGTTGAGCACGAGGCTTAATTTGGTTTCATAGCTGGAAAGCAGCTCCTCCGCATAAGGGGTAAAGGGCATCATTAGGATAAGCTTCATGCCCGCCGACCGATTCTCAGATTGGTGGATCACATATGCATGGCGATAGCGTTCGATCTCATGCGTGAATGTGCCCTTAGGCAGCCATTGCCAGAATGTCTCTCGTTGGATGATACGCTGACTGCCTGTTCGCCAAGTGAACGGTTCGCCAAGCTGCGGGAACTCCGCAGAGCTCGCAGCCAACACGATATCTTCTTCAGTAAGAATCAGGTATTCCGACTCGCTGTCGCTAGCGAGAGCTTGCAGCCGCTTACTCAGCAAGGCAGCCTCGACACCGCTCTCCAACCGCAACGCCGTGGCGGTGTCAGCTGGCATCGTATCGAGATAGGACTGCATCGTTTGCATCTGAGCGCGGAAATGGTTTTCGATGGACTGCACACCGGCGGCTTGGCTCTTCTGTCCCGTGTACGTAATATAGAATAAGTAAGGAATCAGAAGAACTACCAGTGTCAGGTGCAGCATCATGCGGGAGAAATGGTAGCCTGATTGAGCTGGTTGCTGCTTGGCGGCGAAGAAGCGGTTGAATGGCACATAGGCTAGACAAATATCGGCAAGCAAGGCGCACACAAGTGCAACGATGAATTCTGTTTGTAGCAAAATAAGACCGACTTGATCGAAGCGGCCGTTCTGCCACATATAATGGGCTGCGAGCAGCGGACCGCCCGCTGCAATCCAATATAACGCGCTGCCGAAGATTAGACCTTGCGGCTGCTTGCGAATGAACCAGCATAACCATGCGACTTGACACGTATACAGCAGTGCCGGCAACCATTCGAGGGACGCTGAGAGCCAGGCTGCGCCGTAAGTGATGATCGCGCCGCCGAGCACGGCGCGTGTCGGATAGAGACCGACGAGCAGCATGAAGAGCAAGCTCCCGGCAAACAAGTCAATGCCTAGAAACCATTCATAAGGATATAAGGTAAGTACAATTGCGCCTGCGAGAAGCAGCGCGTATATCGTTCGCTGTATGTTGGGGGTGGTTTGTAACCTTGATGACTGCATGACGATTCCTCCGTGAAACCACGCCTACAGGGATGTACCGGGTCAAGCAGGAAGGGAGCGCAAACAAACAGTGGCTGGTAGAGAGGCAAGAGGCTGCATACTTGGCGCAGCTTTGGCAGCATACCTGTTCGGCGGCTCGGCGACCATAGCGGAGTGCTTTAGGTCCGTAGCTTTGCGTCCCGAGCTTTCGCGCGGTTTGCCCTTATCGCTGGTATAACATTGCTGTGTTGTCCTTACACGTATTCGGCAAGAGTCATCAAATACCTTCTTTATCTATGACTTTTATCATGGGACTCATGGACTAATCAATAGTTATCAATGACCTCCGCTATATCCATGATATCGGCGAGGCGGATCGCAGTAGTCGGTGTATCGCTGTTCTCCTCCCCGCTCACAATTTGGATGACGTTGCGCAGGCGGTCGATGTGCTGGACGCGTCCAACGATCCGCGCTTCCTCCCATTCATCGAACAGGATGAATTGCAGCGGCTGCCCTTGCATGATGGAGTCGGAAATAAGCTGCGCAAACCGGTCCAATTGATCTTGCTCCAAGGTCGGGCGGATTCGCTTGCGCTGTTCGCGACGTCGGCCCCAAATTTGCTCCTTATGCTCTGGCAGCATCATGCGTGACGACTCCCACAGTCCGTTGCCCTGTAATTTCTTGCTCATGGTGATAGTCCTCCTTGTATCCGCGAAAGCGGTATGAAAATGAAGAATACTGTGAAGTGAGGGCCGGTTCAGACTGGCTTTTGCTTATTTGTAATGCCCGCCTATCTTCAGAGAGCGGTCAAGCGCCTGTCCGGCGGCCGTCTTGGATACGGCTCGGACGATGGCGCTGTCTCCGAAGCGGGCCTTGATCTGGTCGGTGGCGTCTTCGAGAGCGCGGTACTTCTCGCGTTCATCGAATAGGCAGAGCTGGTATTCGTCCGCCCGTGTCAGCTGGGTCAGCGTGACACCTACCTTGCGCACCGGAAGTCCGTTCCAATGCTTGCGAAACAGCTTACGCACCGTTGCATAGACATGAGCGGTCGCATGAGTCGGATCAGGCATTTTCTGCTGTCGGTAGAAGCCGGTCGGCTGGTCGAAGTCCGCCCCTTGGCAGCCAACTGCTACGACCTGCCCCATGAGGCCTTTGGCACGGCTGCGCTGGCAGACTAGCTCCGTCAATTCGAGAAGCACCACATGCAGATCTTCCGCAGTGGCGTAATCGCGGGGCAAGGTCATCTGATGGCCGATCGCTTGTTGCTGTTCATGGGTATCGGGCTTGACGGGAGTCGCATCCATGCCGTTGGCGATGCGCCAGATGACCTCGCCGTTCACCCCCCATATGTCCCGCAGCCTGTGCAGCGGATATTGCGCGAGATCACCGATCGTGCGGATGCCGAGCCGCAGCAGGTGCTGACTCATGCGAGAGCCGATCATGAACATCTTCTGAATCGGCATCGTCCACAAGGAATCTGCGATTGCGTTCTTCGGCATGTGATAGATACCGCTGGTGTTCTTCTTGGCGTACAGATCGCAAGCCATCTTGGCAAGCACCTTATTCTCGCTAATGCCGATCCGTGTGTAGACGCCGGTTTCCTGACGAACCTGCTCCTGGATGGCGGCAGCGATGTCTGCGAATGTGCCGAACAGCCGAAGGCTGCCTGTCACATCTATGAATTGCTCGTCGATGCTGTATGGCTCGACGAGATCGGTGAAGCGCTGCAAAATATCGGTGATGTGCAACGATACTCGAATATACTCAGCCATGCGCGGCTTCATTACGATTAACCCCGGACACTTGGCCAATGCTTCGCCGAGCCGTTCGGCTGTGCCGACGCCGTGCTGCTTGGCGATCGGACAAGCAGCCAGAACGATGCCGGATCGGCGCTCCGGATCGCCCGCTACGACCAAGGGCTGATCTGCGTATTGGGGATGCGCCGCCTTCTCTACACTGGCATAGAATGACTGGCAGTCGGCCAGCATGACCATGCGCTTGCTCGGTGTGCTCATGATGTTCGTCTCCCTGCTGTGTGGTGATTCCAAAAGCATGGTTCATCCAAATGCGCGGACAAGGCGCATCAAGCCTTCTCCTGATCAAGCGGCAGCTGCATATAGGCGGCCAGCCTGCTCTCCACTTCTGCCCGCACTAGGCTCCATAGCATCGAGAAATGATGGTGATACCCGCGGCATACGTAGCGGGCTTCCAGGCTGCGGGAGGTTCGCTTCATCTCGTAAATCTTAATCCCTCGGTCCCGCAAGTGCCGCCGGACATGGACGAGATCGGCATTAATCTGCTGCTGCGTGCGCCGCAAGCTGGAGATATACACTTGCGGCATCTTCAATTCAAGCGTTTCCAGTGTGTGCATATCCCGTTCGAGGACGTCCATCAGCACAGGGTACAGTACGGCCTGCTTGACATAGTGCAAATCTGCAGCGGTCTCCAACGGCGCCCGATTCATCCGATACACCGCCTTGTCGCCGGTGTAGCCGCCAAAATCTGCTCAATGCGAAAAATCCGCGGTCCCTGCTGCTTGTGGCAATAAGCGCGGATGATTCCGGCTTCGATACGCCGCACCGTAATCAGACGTTGAGAGATGCGCTGCGCTCGATCGATATAAATAATTTCAATCGTATGGCCGATGTACTTGCCCAGCTTCAACTCCATAGTGACCCCTCCCGAACCTCGCAATATTGCGAACACATGTTCCAATATAGTATATATAGAATACCGAACAAATATTCGTATTTCAAGAGGACAATTGTGGAAAAATCATTTTGTGCGCTTGCCGTGCATATGTGACTATTGCAGCTTGTGTGCGGGATGGGGCAGAGCGTGAATAAGGGCGCTCGCAGCAGGATTAGAACGGAGGCTTGCAGAAAGTAGATGTTCATAAGAGAGACATGGGGCAACTGTTCGGCGTGAACGGTTGGGTTCGGGTACAATAAGACCAAAGGAGGCGGTATACATGTGTGGCAGGTATACGATCACGGTATCCGTAGAAGAGCTGATGATGCGTTTTTTCATCGATCAGGCGAATGTGCCGTATCATATCCCCCGATATAATGTAGCTCCAGGACAGCTTATTCCGGCAATTGTGCACGATGGAACGAACAACCGGCTGGGCGAATTGAAGTGGGGACTCGTGCCGAATTGGGCGAAGGATGAGAAGATCGGGTACAAGATGATCAATGCCCGAGCGGAAACGGTGCGTGAGAAACCAGCCTATCGTGCTTCTTTCCAGCGCAAGCGGTGTGTAATCCCGGCCGACGGCTTCTACGAATGGATGGTGGTAGAAGGGCGGAAGCAGCCGATGCGTATCGTGCTGCGGGACCGCTCCCTGTTCGCGATGGCGGGCTTATACGATACTTGGATCGCGCCCGATGGCAGCAAGCTGAGCACGTGCACGATTATGACGACATCGCCGAACGAGCTCATGCGCGACATTCATAACCGGATGCCGGTCATCCTGAAGCGTGAGGATGAGGCGCTGTGGCTTGATCGCGGGGAGCGCAATGAGGAGCTGCTGCATGATTTGCTACAGCCGTATCCCGCTGAGGAGATGGAGGCCTATCCAGTGTCCCCCAAGGTCGGGAGCGTCAAGCACGACGATCCGGCATGTGCGGAGCCTTGGAACGGGGAATGAACCGTGCCGGTTGCATGCGACTCTCGGCGGGTGACAGGTCAGGGGCAGCAGAACAGCAGGACCAGCTTTCGGCGGGAAGTCTAGTCGTGCTCCATCCCCCGGTTAACCGCAAGTAACTTACTTACGCCAATGTCACTCATTTTGTTTTGGCAGCAGCAAGCGTATAATGGTCTCGACAAGCATCTGCATGAAGAACACTAGGCCATATTGCCAGTACAAAATACGACTGATAGGGTGGAGTGAATAGAGCAATGGCGTATATTAGCGAGCCGTTTGTTGTCAAAGGGATGGAAGTGAACAATAGAATCGTGATGCCGCCGATGTGTCAGTTTTCTGCACTGGCCAAGGACGGCATGCCGAATGAGTGGCACTACGTGCATTACGTCTCGCGTGCAGCCGGAGGAACAGGGCTGATCATTATCGAGATGACGGATGTCGAGCCGGACGGACGCATCACCGACTACGATCTGGGGATCTGGTCAGATGCACATGTGCCAGCCTTCGCACGGATCGTGAAGGAAGCGCAGAAGTATGGGGCCAAGGTCGGCATCCAGATTGGGCATGCCGGACGCAAGGCGCAGCATGTGGAGACGCCGCTGGCGCCTTCGGATTTGCCGCCGCTGGACAGCCCTTATCCAGCTAAAGCGCTGACGCTTGAACAGACTGAGGCGATGGTGCAGAAATTTCAGGATGGCGTGCGGCGAGCCGTGGAGGCGGGTGTGGATACTGTCGAGCTGCATGGGGCGCACGGCTACTTGATTCATCAGTTCCATTCGCGCTTGACCAATCATCGCGAGGATGTATATGGGCAGGACCTGGCACGCTTCGGGGTAGAGGTTATTCAAGCGGCCCGCGAGGTGATGCCTGCGGACATGCCGCTATTGATGCGGGTGTCTGCGATTGAATATGCCGATGGCGGCTATGATCTCGATCATATGCTGGACATATGCGCGAAGTATCGGGACGCAGGTGTTGATGTATTCCACATCAGCACAGGCGGAGAAGGATTGCCTGCGGGCAAGCGCAAGCCCGGCAATTATCCGGGCTATCAAATTCCGTTCGCGCGTGAGATCAAGCAGGCACTCGGCGTGCCGGTGATCGCCGTAGGCATGATCGATGATCCGAAGCTGGCGGAAGCGACTGTTGCCAGTGGCGATGCAGATCTGGTTGCGATCGGACGCGCTATGCTGCAGGACCCGTATTGGGCGCTGCACGCGCTGCGAGACTTAGGCGAGCAGGCGGGATTGATTCGCCCTTACGCGGGCGAAGGCTGGTAAGCTGACTTAGCTGCGTCAGCCGGGCTGCCTATTACGGAACGACAACCCTCTCAAGCTGAGAGGGTTGGGTGCCGCAAGAGGGCGGCTGCTGAATTCGTTCTGCTGCCCGGTCCGCATACCGGGTTGCCGCTCGTGCCCGGAGCAACTGGTTCCCGTATACGGGAGTTGCCGCTCGTGCCCCGAACAACTGGCTCCGCATACCGGGTTGCCGTTCGCGCCCCGAACAACTGGTCCGCATACCGGATTCCCGCTCGCGCCCCGAACAAATTGTAACGGAAATAGGAAGCGCTAAGAAGCGGTTTTAGACGGAAATGAGAATCTAACGGAAGTCAGGAGACCTTAATCGGTTGGAATTGCGTCAAGCATGCTGGATTTGGCTGTGTAAGGGTCTGTGATTTCCGTAAGAATCAACAAAGCGCGAAAAATAGCTAAATAGTGGTTGCTCACTTCCGTTAGCGTTCCGATTGCCGCAAAACGTCCACCCCTTATTGAAGGAGTGGACGTTTTTGCGTTAGTTTGCGCGCTTCAACGGGACCCTAGCTCTGCAGCCGGTTGACGCTGCTTCCAGAGCAAGGTGAGTGCCGCTGCCCCAAGCGCCAGCGCGCCGCCGAAGACGAAGCCGCCCGGCAGTCCGGCCAGCTGGTTCAAGCTGCCCGCAAGGAACGGACCGAAGAACATGCCTATCGCGTAGACGGCCTGATAGAAGCCCATCGCCGTGGCGCGCTTCTCCGAAGAGATATCTTGAATAGCGAGTGTCAGCAGCAGCGGCAGATGCAAGCCCTGTGCCGCCCCGTTCAACGCTTGCGTGGCCGTCAGCCACGGGAACGAAGGCGTCAGCGGGATGAGCAGCGTACAGACCGAGCTGCAGATGAAGCCGACTGTGATAATCCGCCAGATACCGAATCTCGGGGCGAGATAGCGACCGGTAATGTAAGCGAGCACGGCATGCGGGACCATGAAGGCGACGGACAGCCATGTGAGATGCTCCTTGCTTGCCCCGATCTCCAAGGCGTAGGAAGGCGTGAAGCCGAACATAGTAATGAACAGCACGCTGTGCGCCAGAATCGACAGAACCGATGCGCGTACGACCGTAGGCTCCTTGATGACCTGCGCCAAATCCCGCGCCCGCATCGGCGTGCGGTCAATGCCGCCTTTTGGCTCCGTGACAGCGAAGGCGACGAGCATCCCGATCAAGCCGATGGCCCCGCCGACCCAGAAGGTTGCCTTGTCGCCGAAGCGCTCCGCCAGAATACCGCTTGCCCCCATGCCGGCCAGCTGTCCGGCAGCTGTGGCGAAGCTAATAATGCCCATCGCGCGGCTCGTCTCATGCTTGCCGAAGTAAGCGGCATACAGCACTGTGAAGGCGACCCAGGTTGATGCCGAAACCCCGGCGATCGACCGCGCGACCAATGCGCCGCCGATATGATCGGTCACGGCGAACAGCAGGCAGCTGAGCGCGCCTGTCAGCATGCCGAGCACGATGAACGGCTTCCGCTTCTTCAGGCGGTCCGAGCCGATGCCGAGCGGCAGCCGGACGATAATTTGCACGAGCCCGTAGCTGCCCAGCACCATGCCGACCAAGGTGTAGGAAGCGCCGAGTGTTTCCACATAAGGGGCTAGAATCGGAACATACGTATATAAGGAAGCCCAGTAGCAAAGCGTCACAAACATGAAAACCGCATGAATGCGCGGCGTTGCTCGAAAGGAAGGAGATTGCTCATCTATGCTCATCGCGGTAGTTACACTCCTTTTTTTATCAGAGAATGTCTCTTTATTAGGTTCTTGTGCACGGTTCGTGCTCCGTTCAGTGTAACGAATTTTGCTCTCCAGCAGAAGAGGGAATGCGGATTCTCGTAAATTTGCCCCCCTTTATGGGAATAAAAAGCGGCTGATGCCAACAAAAGGTTGACGGAAGCATTAGGTATATAGTAACTTAAGATAAGAATAAAGTAGTAGTGCGGAAGAACCGCCTTTCAGCGACGAGAGTTTGCTTGAAGGGCGGTTTTTGTCATTTTTCAGAGACTGGTTGACAATCTTCCGCAGGGATCAGACTTAAGAAACGATGAGAAGGGGGAACAGTAATGATGGATTACAGCCGTAAGACTGGAAAGAAACCATCTGAGAGCATCACTCAGCCCGAGACGGAACGGACACGCCAACAAGCTGGTGAGACGGAGGAACCTAAGAGTCGCAAGGTGTTCATGATGCGAAGAACGTTCACCGTCTATCGCTTTCATGTGAATCTGGATTCGGATCAGGATGGTCCAGCTGGTGTTGGGTGTCTAGTTAAGCCGAAAAAGTAGAAGGGTGGTTGGGTAGGAAGCAGTCATTCATCGTGATGCATGTGAGCACACGCGGGAAGCTTGCCGCCGCACTCTTGCATTTGATTGTTGGTGGTAAAAAGTTTTGTACAGTAGAATAGGCTTGCAAGGGCGGTCTGGCTAATCTTCTGGCGTTACTTACGTACCTGAAAAAGAAATAGACCGCCCATAGCAAGGGTAACGGTCTATGTCTATTAGGCCAAACGATATGCACAAGCCTACCGCCCTTAAAGCGGCTGCTGTACAGAACCGTAGGTGTTTCCCGCACCTGCGGTTTTTATTATTGTATCGACACTATAACATGTCCATTCACATATTTGAATCGGAGGTTTTTGTTTATGAGCAAAAAAATGATTCTGTTGATAATTGTCGCGTTGTTTGCCGTACAGGCTGCGCCAGCGGTTGCTGAAGATACTCGTGTGCCGTTAATGGATATTGCCGGACATTGGGCGGAGGATGCTATTTTTGGCGCTGTGGAGAAGGGCTATGTGAGCGGCTATTTGGATGAAACGTTCCGACCTAATCAGAACGTGACCCGTGCGGAGTTCATCAAGATGCTGGTGGATGCGCTGAAGCTGCCGAAATCCACTGGTGGATCGCCCTGGTATCAAGGGTATGTGGCGGCTGCGGTGGAGTTTGATATTCATAATGAAGCCAATTTCAGTGACTATATAGCAGAACTAACCCGACTTGAAATGGTACGGCTGGCTGTTAGAGCGGTAGCGAAAGAGGACTACGCTAGTGACGAAGAGATGATGTATGCAGCCACACAGTTAGGCATTCTGCATGGTATGGAACACGGAATGCTGATGCCGGAAGGAAATTCTACCCGTGCGCAGGCGGTAGCGATTATCGAAAGAATACTGGCAGTTAAAGCTGGCGAAATGCTGCCTGTCGATGAGAGAGCGATCACCTATGCCGAAGTGTAGCGGCTTCCGATCCGGATACAGGGCAATACGACTCGTATACATTTCCAGGAGATTGTATCACCAACGGAATCTCGGAGTGTCCTGGTGCGTTGCCGATGGGAGCACCAAGCTGGCTACGGGACGGTTCGGGACGGGCTATGTCGTATTCTAAAAGCATCGAACCGCCCACACGGTTTTATTTCAGTAAAACGGATGCAACAACAAAAAGCGGACAATGGATACCTACTGCCTCGATGGTCTCCCCATCAAGTGTTACTATCACCGACGCTACCCCCGACATGAGAGGTGTGCAAGTGATTACTGTTGGAAAAGGAAATCCCGGTAAAGGCATGGTGAAGGTTTCCAAATTACTAAATGGCGCGCAAAGTATATACGGGATTGATTGGGAAGAAGAATCTTTTACGGGTGCTGAAGGCCACAACCAAATGCGGAACTATTACATGAACGTCATTGCAAACTGGACAGCCACCACCTACCAATATGACGTATCGATAACAATCACTTATTCCGGCGATACACCGCCTGACCCTGACCCCGATCCGGTCAACATCACCGGCGACTTCGACATCCTGCCAGCGAACACGATCAACTGGCGCGATTCGTTCCAGTTCCAGCCGAAGGACATCGATACCGATTCCTGCGAGTTTGAGTATGTCAGGTTTCGCATCGAGCGTGACGGTGACAATTCGTACTCAGATCGCGTGTACAGCGAGACTGGCAAGGCATCGTATACATATGCGTCCTATCCATATAATTTGGGCATTGGCACACACCAAGTGTCGATGAACATTATCACAGATTGCGGGGAAACCGGGTACATCCAGACCAAGCCACTCACTGTCAACGGACCGACAGATAATGCGCCGCCGCGATTCAAGGCAGGCTTCTTCGAAGGGATGGATTATTACAGCTTCGAACCGATTCATGAAATTGTCATAGGCAGCAAGGTGAACCTGCGTATCATTGAAGACATTCGCACCGATCCGCCAGAACCGTATGACCCGGATGGCGACCCGATACGATATACGTGGGACTTCGCCGGTAGTGACAGTGCGTGGATACGCAGCTTCGCCACTTCGGATTATTACGGCTTCGACGTCCATGATGAGCAGTACCGGCATCTGGATGCTGATGAGCTTGGCTATCATCGGGTGCAAGTAACAGGGTGTGATCCTTATGGGGGATGTACGTCGCGCACCGTAACATTGAACGTTGTTCCCAAGAATCCCGTTCCGATTATTACAGGACCGCGCGAAGTCGTCGAAGGTCGGCCGCTGCCGGAGCCGTTTTCAGGGACGCAGAGCTACAGTCCGGTCAGAGGACGTACGATCTCCAATTACATCTGGACGAACAAGAAAGCCGTTTATATGACACCAGGACAAGAGGTCATTACATTGGATGTCGTGGATAACACAGGCTTGCGATCCCTATCACCAGCCTCGCACACCTTAACCGTCAAGCCAGACTTGCCGCCTGTCGCGGAGCTGCAGTATGTGGACAGAGGTGTTCGAGATACAACAATGACGTTCAGGGATACGTCCTACAGTCCAGACGGCGATGAGATCGTGGAGCATACGACGAAGATTGTGTGTGACCGCAACATGAATGGCTCTTTTGCAGATGATACGAGAATGACAGTGACGCGCCATGCCGATGGATCGTTCTTTTTCACACCTAATGACGTTGGCTCCTGCGCCGTAGAAATTTTCCTAGAAGAAGATTGGGGCAAGACAGCGCAAGAGAGCTTTCCGTTCTCGGTCGTGAATCTAGCACCAGAAGTGGACTTCGCTGCCTTCGGCATCAACCCAGAGCCACCGAACATTACCGTGGTAGCCCCGAGCATGCAAGAGCTGCTGCAAGGCCAAGCGTCCTCACTGGCCAAAGAGGAAGTGCCTACGCACAACTATGCGCTGCGCAACAGCGTCAATGAGCTGGAAACGAGAGCAGTCGGGAATGTTCAGCCTTATCGCAGCATTACCGCAGAGAACGTCAATGTCAGTGAAACCGGGCAAATCTACAGAAGCTACTGCGGGAATTGCGGCAATACGGGAACCATCAACGGTTACTACTTCGATTTTAGTCCCCATAATCGGGTGGATCGCAGAATTTGGGGCGGCACAGGTTCATACGGCAATTATTTTTATAACGAGGAAATGCCATATCCCCTAGAAGGTTATTACGGTGATCAAAATTCACTTTTGCACAAATTAACAGATACGTATAGAGATGTTGTAATCAATCGAGAAGACGGTAACATATGGGCGAGAGTTTATTCGTGGGATTATCTCTACCGATTAAATGAATTAAACTTGTTCACCCCTGGGGAAGAAAAAAGTTACCATAGAGATTGGTATGTTGAGGTCGAACCCTATTTAAGTGTTAGGGTCGAGGATGAATCCGACATGCCAGCAGAATTTGAAATGCCTCCAGCAGTCATGGGGAAACGTGAGATGATCATCGAATATGTACGCAGTCCTTATGATGATAATCAATCTCCTATTTACAATCCGCCCCAAGTTGATGCTAAGAGTGAGTTTGTCCAGGATTACGCAGGAAACACATACAAAAATATATGTGAAGTAGACACTGTTTTTTCAAATAGGATTGAGACGTGTGAATTAGTTAAAGTTGACGGAAATGGGACAGAATTATGGAGGTTTAGCCCTGAAGGTTCGTCCTGGAGTACTTATATGGAGGTCATTTATGTTTCATCTGATAGCTCCGAGATTATCGTCAAACGTTCTTCCAGCAACACCACATACTATCTGCTCAACAACTTAACCGGCAGCGTCATACAAACCTACGAAAATAATACAAGATATTTAAGTGAACATAGTGAATATACCTACTCGCGTATGGATCGGCTGCACTTTTTGGGTGTTTACGATGATGTGGTCGCTTACATTGATCAGGAAGTAGAAATGAGTAATCCAGATGGCAACGCCTCGAACACGATCCATGAAGGAACATGGACATTGAAGTTCCGTAACTTGAAGAGCAATACGATTCATGATGCTGGCGTCATTAGAACGTACAATGGATCTGTGATAGATAACTGCTGTTATCACCAGTACAACATGGTGACACCGGTTCCCGATGCGGTCATTTCGGGCGATGGAAAGTTAATACTGGCGAACTATTATGCCAACGTGCTCATCTATGACATGAAAACGTATGCGTTGGAAGCAGATATCCAGACTGGATTGGAAGATCCCGAGAGCTATAAGGATTATGAGCGCGATGGTGCTGATAGCATAAGGACCTACTTCGTCAAGCAAATGCATTTGACCGAGGATGGACATTTGAAAATCGTCTACCGGACGTATTACGACAATGATGGCGGTTCTTCAGATAGTGAGAGAGTGCATGAAATTCTGCTTACGATCCAAAGCACACCAGGTGCGGGTCCGACATACAGCTATGGCTACTTGCCACACGACGGACAGGAGATGGAAAACGGAGATATCTCCTTGAAGGTTAAGTTCAAGCGGGACATGTTCAGTGACTCGGCATCGGCGGGTATTGGATTCCGCTCGCAGGATCATCAGAATATGTATCGTGCGGAGCTGTCTACAGATCGCGTCAGTCTGGTCAAGTATGTAGATGGGGAAGCGACGATACTGGATAGCTACTCGTATCCGATCCGTGAAGGGCGGACATATAGCTTGCGGGTTCGGGCAAGAGGCGCGCATATGACCGTCTATATGGACGGTGTTCCCGTCATCGAGGAATCGGATGATACGTACTCGGCTGGTCAATTCGGCTTATATGCAGAGGTTCCCTATGTGGTGTTGAAGGATCTTCAAGCAGAATTGTTCGAGCCAAGCGGCTCGGATGTCGAGAATCAGGCGATTGTGAATAGGCCGATTACGTATACGAAATCGTACACTGATCCGGAGAACGATCCGCTCATTTCCGATCGAACGACGTGGACGTTCACCAACACGCAGCCGTACAAGTTTCTCGATGCGGGTGACGGTCATTCGGATCAGTCAGGAACGAACACGTACAATGGTGTTACGGTTCGCGAGCCGAGTCCAGCGCTGACCAAGGTCGGGGTGTTCAAGGTTGACCTACAGGAGACAGATGATCCGGCACCGGATAGTTACACGTATCCGAATGATCGGTATGCGGAATACCGGAAAGAGGCGTTCCCGGCTACGCGCTACATTGTTGTGCATCGCCAGCCGGTAACCGCATTTACCGTATCGGAGTCATCGTCAGATCACACGATTGTATGGAACGATACGAGCTATGATCCGGATCGCTGGTTAAGCGCGACCCGCTACAGCACAGAAGCAACAGGAATCAACTACCGCGCGACGCGCGGCATTACAGAGAGACGTTATTACTACAAGACGCCGAGTGGACAGATCGTCTATTCCAAGCTTGTAACACCGCGTGAAATCGGTGTGTACACCGTAGGGCTGGCGGTCAAGGACGAATACGGTGCATGGAGTGACTGGGCAACTCAGGATGTTGCAGTGACGACGCTGCCAGCACCGGACGAACCGCCACAAGCCGGCTTCACGGTCAGCACGGCGAACACGTATCGCGGTGTTAACGTGAGTATTCGATCAACGGCTACGGACAAGGAAGATGGTGCAGCTGCGAACCTAGCGCATGCCTATTACATCCGCAATCTCGACACTGGCGACATTGAGAGCTTACAGAGTACGCATCGCGGCACGTGGACGAAGCGCTTCTCTTCGCTTGGACGCATGCAGATTCGGCAGGTCGTCACCGATTCTGTAGGGCAGACCGATCAGGCGATGCGGACGGTGACGGTCATTAACCGAACGCCGACGGTCAACGTGACGAAGCCATCGAGCACCAACTCGGCAAATCCAACCGAACTGGAAGAGCTGCGACCGACCTTGCGCTTCAGCTATAGCGATGCGGACGGCGATGAACAGGAGCGCTTCCAGCTGCGGATAAGCCGATATGACGGCTCGCTTGTCCTTGATTCCGGCGAGGTTTCGTCTGCTGCACGCCAGTGGACGCCGACTAGTGACTTGCCGGAAGGTGCACAGCTGCAAGTGCGTGTACGCGTGCATGACGGTTACGCATGGAGTGCCTACAGCACACCGAAGTACATGGTCATCGAGACGAACAAGCCGCCGACAGCAGCCTTTGATTGGGAGCCTAAGCCAGTGTGGGAAGGAGATACGGTGACGCTGCTCGATCAGTCGACCGATCCGGACGGTGACGTGTTAACACGACAATGGCAATTGACGGCACCGGACGGCACTGTTCAGACGTACGGCAATATAGAGGTGATCGTGCGGACGTTCATCTTGCCCGGTACGTATCAGGTGGCGTTGACAGTGTCTGACGGTGAGGAGTCGGACCGAATGGAGCGGACGATACAGGCACAGCCGTTGACGTTGGAAGCGCAGGTGAATCATACGCCGAATTGGCTTGCGGCGCATGAACGGATGGAGCATGAGACCGAGACGCCGCCGAAGGATTTCTACTCTGGGGAGAAGTGGCTGCTTGCAGCGGCAAGCTCACCGTACTCAGTAGATCGAGTATGGGCGACATTCTCAGGAGAAGGGCGCGATGGGCGAACGATCTCGCTGGACGTTCGCTTGGAGGAGGACGGCGCGCCAGACCGATTCACCGGCGAGATGTACGATGAGCGGATGAGCTCAGTGACAGAAGGGTTGCCGTCTGACTTGTATGAGGTCGTCTTCCGCATTCGTTACGACAACGGGGTAGAGAAGGAAGCGATCGTCCCGCTGCGCATCATCGGCAGTGTGTACAGCGTGGGCGGGGTGTTCCGCCGCAGGTAGCGACTTTCGTGAATAAGGGATAGTAGACCAGACTAGAGCTGTTCGTCATCGAGGGGAATGTCGATTGCGGACAGCTCTTTTTGTGTATATTGGCTGGTTTGCCTAGCCGGATTGATGCATTCTGTCGGTGTAGTCGGATGCCATTGTCGATTGGCACAGTCGGTGATGCAGTCGAGTCTGCGCAATCGGTTTGCATAGTTGGTTGGGTTGACACGGTTGGATTAGTGAAGTCGATTGCTGCAGTCGATTCGGCGTAATCGGTTCGGCTGACACGGTTGGATTAGTGCAGTCGGTGCCCCAGTTGGTTGCTGCAGTCGAACGGTACAGTCGATTGGTGCAGTCGGATTGCCCAGTCGATTGGCAGTTGGTGCCCTAGTTGTGGTGGGATAGCGGGAATTTGCGGACTTATGTGACGTTATAGCACCAGACGGTGGTAGTGTCAATAAGTTTGTGTATTCAACTTTAGGTAGGGTACATGGAATTGTATAGTGGTGGGCGTAGCCCAAGCGAAGGCGCGGGAGGTTTACTCTCCGTAGCGTTCGCTGTACATTTTTGCGAATGCTTTCTGTGTCTCTTCCATGCCAAAACCGCGAATGATCCGTTTTCTCCATCGGTCATTGTAATCGGTCACAACCAGATAAGCGATTTTCTCAGCAGCATCGACGTTAGGCACGCTGTTCATCGGGTA